>CZCB01002896.1_pt1 | contig 32451 bp, 19 predicted proteins | sample 591991 | NCBI WGS metagenome assembly CZCB01 (sample SAMEA3556809, study PRJEB10932) | anaerobic digester metagenome
ATTGAATAGAGTATATAGAGTATATTATGAAAATAAAGGCGTTTATAACAATATTACTATCTGCATTTATCACCCTTCAGGCAGTCGCTATCGACAACAAGGGGATAACATATGAGGAACTGAATCCCGAGAGATTCACTCTTCTTGAAAAGGGAACTCCTACAAACATATTAATAGATGAAAATGAGGATCAGGGAGTAATGATAGCTGCCACAAATCTTAGCGAAGATTTTGGCAGAGTATCCGGCACTAATGCACCCCTTATATTTTTGCCCGATAACGAGCGGCTTATAATTGTAGGTACTTTAGAGAGTCGCTATATCAAAGAGCTGACCGAAAATAGGAAAATTAAGGGCGACGAGCTGAAAGGCAAAAATGAAAAGTATCTTATGACGGTGGTTGATAATCCGTTACCGGGCGTTAAAGAGGCGTTGATTATAGCGGGAAGTGATAAGCGTGGAGCAATCTACGGTATCTATGAACTTTCTGAACAAATAGGAGTATCTCCCTGGTATGACTGGGCCGATGTTCCGGTAAAACCGCAGCAAAATTTATCGATAGAGAGAGGAAGTTACACTGCAGATGAGCCTGCCGTAACATATCGAGGAATTTTTCTGAACGACGAAGCTCCCGCTCTTACAAGCTGGGTAGAAAACACTTATGGTACAAAATACGGAGATCACCGCTTCTATTCACGTGTGTTTGAATTAATACTCAGACTACGCGGCAACTTTTTATGGCCTGCAATGTGGGACTGGAGTTTTTATGGAGATGACCCTCTGAACAGCAAAACTGCCGACACCATGGGAATTATCATGGGAACGAGTCATCATGAACCTATGGCACGTAATCATCAGGAATGGGCAAGAAATCGCGATAAATACGGTGTTTGGGACTACACTTCAAATCAGGAGGTTATCGATCAGTTTTTCAGAGAAGGAATTGAGAGAGTTAAGGATACGGACGACCTTATAACTATCGGCATGCGCGGAGACGGTGATACCCCGATGGGAGTGAAAGAGGGAGAGGATCATCTTTTTGTTCCGAGCGATGAGGATAATATGAGACTTTTGGAGAGGATCATAAAGAACCAAAGAGAGATTATCGGTGATGTTACAGGAGAATCACCTGAAAAAACACCCCAGGTTTGGGCTATTTACAAAGAGGTTCAGCGATATTTCGATTTAGGATTACGTCCCCCCGAAGATGTTATTATACTGCTTTCGGACGATAACTGGGGTAACGTTCGTCGTCTACCTACCGAAGAAGAGAGAGATCATCCGGGAGGTTGGGGCATGTATTACCATTTCGATTATGTGGGTGCACCACGCAGCTCTAAGTGGCTCAATATTTCCCCAATACAAAACATATGGGAACAGATGCAGCTCACTTACGATTATGGCGTAGATGAGTTGTGGGTAGCTAATGTTGGCGACCTCAAACCTATGGAGTATCCTATCACACTTTTCCTGGATATGGCATGGGATCCAACGAGGTTTAATGCAGAGAATCTTCTCGATCATACACGTAGCTTTGCTGCACAACAATTTGGTGAAGATCAGGCTGATGAGGCAGCCCGAATTATTAATCTGTACAGTAAGTATAATGGACGTGTTACACCTGAAATGCTCGATCGAAACACCTACAATTTAGAGTCCGGTGAATGGAAGAAAGTCTCTGATGAATATATCAAGCTTGAAGCTGAAGCGCTTAGACAGTATCTAACACTGGAGCCGGAACAGAGGGATGCTTACAAGCAGCTGATACTATATCCGGTGCAGGCTATGGCTAATCTTTATGAGATGTACTACTCACAAGCTATGAATCATAAGCTTTACAGAGAAAACAATCCAATGGCCAACTATTGGGCAGACCGGGTTGAGGAAACCTTCAACAGAGATGCTGAGTTAAGTCACGACTACAACAAAGTTATGGCCAACGGAAAATGGGATGGGATGATGACTCAGAAAAAAATCGGGTACAGATCCTGGAATGACAATTTCCCTGCAGACACACTACCTCAAATATTTCGTATAGAGAATCCCGAAGAGGCAACAGGAGGATACGTTTTCACAGCCAGGGATGGTGTTGTTGTAATTGAGGCAGAACACTATTTTGAAGCAAAAGATGCAGAGGAGGCAAAATGGACGGTTATTCCGTATATGGGACGTACATTAAGTAGTATTGCCCTAATGCCTTATACCAAAGAGGTGGAGGGCGCTTCACTATCATATAGGATGCAGATTCCTGATGAGGTTTCTGAAGTCAAGGTACATGTTGTAGTAAAATCCACACTGCCTTTCCATGACCCTAAAGGTCACGAATACAGAGTCGGATTTGAAGGCGGCAGCAAGGAGATAGTCAACTTTAACTGGAATCTCAACGAAGAGCCGGAAAATATATACTCTGTTTTTTATCCCACAGTAGCCAGTCGAGTAGTGAAAAAGGATGTAACACTAGATCTACATGACACTGATGACGGATTTTACACATTAACACTGGAGCCACTTGATCCCGGTATTGTATTTCAAAAAATAGTGGTCGATTTTGGCGGTTATGAGGAGAGTCGACTTTTCATGGAAGAGTCACCCAACAAAAGAATCGAATCCAGATAGTTGAAAAATTATTGCTGTTTTTCAGCTATAATATAAACTAAATAGAAAGCTTAAATATTGATATTGATTCTTTTCTGAGAATATATATAACTATATAACACCTTTTTGAAGTCAAACGCTAATAATTAAATTATGAAGTTTTTATTAACAACAATCATTCTACTCACACTGTTCTCTTGCAATAATGGTGCGAACAAAGCGGTAGAAGGGGAGGCAAAAAACCCCGTTATTTTTGCGGATGTTCCCGACATGTCTATGATCAGGGTCGGCGACACCTACTATATGAGTAGCACCACCATGCATATGAGTCCCGGTGTTCCAATCATGAAATCTAACGATCTCGTCAATTGGGAAATTGTCAGTTATGCCTACGAGACTCTTGACGATGTAGATGAACTGAATCTTGAAAATGGAAAAAACGCATATGGCGGCGGTTCCTGGGCAAGCTGTTTAAGATATCATAACGGCACCTACTATGTATCCACTTTTGCCGGAGTAACAGGCACTACCTATATCTATTCTACAAATGATATAGAAAACGGTACCTGGGAGGAGATCAAATTTCACCCTTCCTATCACGACCACACCATTTTCTTTGACGATGATGGAAAAACCTATATGATTTGGGGCGTTGGCAGATTAAATATTGTGGAACTTAAAGATGACCTTAGCGGAATAGTAGAAGGTAGTGAAAGAGTATTAATAGAAAATGCAAGTGCTCCTGCCGGTGACAATATAGGTCTCCAGGCAGAAGGATCACAACTCTTCAAAGTAGACGGTAAGTATTATCTATTTAATATCACCTGGCCACGTGGCGGTATGCGCACGGTAATAATCCATCGTGCCGATAATTTAAATGGTCCCTGGGTAGGTCAGGTTGCATTACAGGATAGAGGAATTGCTCAGGGTGGAATGATAGACACTCCCGAAGGGGACTGGTATGCATATCTCTTCCGCGATTATGGATCGGTTGGACGAATTCCATATCTTGTACCGGTAACATGGGAAGATGGATGGCCTGTTCTGGGCGTCGACGGAGTAGTTCCGGACACACTTAATCTGCCTGCAAGTAAAGGCTTGATACCCGGTATTGTAGCATCTGATGATTTTTCTCGTGAAGCGGGAGAGCCCGATCTTCCCTTAGTATGGCAGTGGAATCATAATCCAGATAACTCACTATGGAATGTAAATGGCGAAGAGGGATATTTGAGACTTACAACAGGACGTATCGATAATACTCTGCCCGAAGCCAAGAATACACTAACGCAACGCACTATTGGTCCCGTATCTACAGGAGAGACATATATCGATGTATCCAATATGAAGGAAGGCGATGCGGCAGGTCTTACCCTTTTACAGCAAAAATATGGCTGGGTAGGCGTTAAGTATGAAGAGGGATCAAAATATATATCTATGGTCACCTCACAGTCTGGAACAGAAGAAGAGGTGGAGAGAATCCCACTGGAAGGTGAAAATATTTATCTGAAAGCAACCTGCGATTTCACCGATCTGAAGGATGTTGCCAATTTCTATTACAGTCTCGATGGCGAAGAGTGGCATAAAATTGGTTCAGAGCTACAGATGCAATACACCATGCCCCACTTTATGGGTTACCGTTTTGGATTATTTAATTTTGCAACTAAAGAGACCGGCGGATATGTAGATTTTGACTATTTTAATATAAAAATACTTTGATAAATATTCAATTAACTAATTAATAATCAACATTTTACACAACATGATTTAATGTAAAAAAGACGGTTAAATGGCTGATTATCAGTATATTCACAGCAATAACAAACACTGTAAAGATGGACAGAACCAGCGTATTTAACCATTATATGGGTATCTGTAGCGACGTTTTAAATAAACTAACTACGAAGTTAAACAAAAGTTTCAAATCGTTCCTTGTGGAGACATTCATTCTATATATAGTCATCCTCGGCAGGATTAATTTCTTCTAAATAGGAAGGTATGCCAAATCGTGTGAATGACGATTCCGTCAAAACTTCTCGAAGGATTTTGATTTGCCCCAGAGTTTAACTTGTTTTTATCTGAAAGAATAATTACAGGTGATCGCAAGGAGATAGCCATTGAACCCAGCTATATATCCAAATCAGAAAAGTGTACTCCCTGGATTGGTTACTTCTGGTCGGGCAAAGCCGGACAGAAGATTAAATGATAAACTTGCTATAGTACGCCCTATGCGACTAAAATCAGGTAGTGAGCCAGGAGATGGAAGTGGTGACAAAACTATGTGTAACGCGTGTTATGAATATTGTCTTGCACAAGGTGTTTGGGATTGTCCCCGTCCTCATTAAAATATTATCTATATATGAAAGGATTAAAAATAATAATAAATGACAAAGACGTGATAAATATCGCATCAGATAGGGTTGCCGGTATCTTTATTAATATTGGAGAATCTCGTCAAAACAACTATATTCATATAGGAGGATTAGATTCAAAATCATATCACCTTACATGGTTAGATGTAAAGTTTCACCACGTTGTTGATGTTTTTTTCTCATTATGAAGTGAAGCGTAGCGAAACGAAACAATGAGAAAAAGAGCATCCGAATGAAAACTTGATTAATTTTGAAGAATTAAAAACAAAAAATTATGCAACAAGTTTACCATCCGAATGCGGTGACAAATATACACATTCGCCGCCAAATTAAAGAAAGTTCTTTGACAAATTTTCAATTAGCCCAAACCTTTCATACTTCTCCTGCTACCATCAGCAAGTAGAAAAATAGGGGAAACGTGTGAAGACAAAAGCTCACGTCCTCATCAGATCGTATATGCTTTAAATGAGTTGGAAGAAAGTTTGGTCGTCTCCATCAGGAAAACTACCCGGTTGCCTTTGGATGAAGAAAGGAGAGCTCTGTCAGAAACCCTCCAAACCGGATGAAGTCTGTAAAACAAATCATATTGAACACAGGCTTACCCAACCCAATACACCAAAGACGAATGGCATGGTGGAAAGAGCCAACGGAATAATTAAAAAGGAAACCGGTCTTAAAGAGAATTACGCAAATAAAGAAGAAATGAATGAGGCTTTGATGGCTTTTCTCGTATATTACATGCTTTATAGAAGAAAATCCTTGTGAATTTAAAAATAAAATTTTACATTTGAAGCCAAATAAAAATCCAAGTTTTCATAAACAACCTTGTGAAACTTGACACCTGAAAATCGAAATTTTTCAAACCAATTTTTTCACTTGCGGATTTTAGGTGATATGAAAAGATGGGGAGAGTTTGAGAAAGCTAAAACAGCAGGCACTAAGATTCCATCTCTTAAAGATGCATTTATTAACAATAATGAACCAGAACATCGTGGATACGTTACATACTCTGAACCTAACGCCGGCAAAAATGTTGGTTTCCAGGCAGGAAAGCATGAGTGGTTCCCGTACCCATACAATGTTATATCAATCAACCCGAATCTGGAGCAGAATCCGGGGTGGTAAAATATCACATAACTAGATTATTAATAAATTAATTACAGACAAATGAAAAGAACAACGCACATTATTTTAATGTTACTGCTGGCATTTCCATTACTGATGAATGCTCAGGAGTTCCCGGAAGGGAGTTTCCCTAACGAGCACAATTTAGATGGGGTGCAATGGCCTCGTGTTGATGCAGAGGGGAATACCTATTTCAGGGTATATGCCCCTTTTGCCAAAGAGGTTGAGATAAGCTTCCGTGGCCCTATGACAAGGGAAGACGACGGATACTGGACTTATGTATCACCTGAGCCGGAAGCTGTAGGTTTTCACTATTATCAACTTGTTATTGACAGTGTATATGTAGCAGATCCCGCAACTAAGTCTTATTATGGAATGAGTAAATGGGTTAGCGCTATCGAAATCCCGGAAGGGCTGGAGTATGACAAGACACAGAATGTTCCTCACGGCGAGATTCGCCTGAAGAAATATTGGTCCGAAATGACTCAGGCATGGCGAAATTGCTATGTTTACACTCCGCCAATGTATGATGAGGATATAGACAGACACTATCCTGTACTCTATCTGCAACACGGTGGCGGTGAAGACGAAACCGGCTGGGTATTTCAGGGACGAATGGGAAACATTATGGACAACCTCATAGCCGAAGGCAAGGCTGTTCCTATGATTGTCGTTATGGATCGTGGCTATGCTTCAATTCCCGGAAGTGAAGCGACACCAAGATTCGACGATCCGAGGATGAATGCTTTCCTGGCAGGTGCAGAAGCGCCCACCGCTACTCCTCTTGCACCCAGGAGAGAAAGAGCTCCGATGCCATCGTTTATGCGCGGAATTTTCCCCGAATTGCTTGTGAAAGAGATTGTGCCTATGATAGATTCTTCGTTCCGAACAAAAACCGATCGTGAGAATCGCGCAATGGCAGGTTTATCAATGGGCGGCGGACACACTTTCCAGGTAGTAATGAACAACCTGGATAAGTTTGCCTATCTTGGCGGATTTAGCGGCGGTGCCGGTTCTGCAGAACATATCGATCAACTATACGACGGTATATTCACAAGACCTGAAGAATTTAATGAGACTATTAAACTTATGTTCCTCAGTATAGGAGCTGAGGAGCGTCCCGAAAGGGTAAGAGCTTTTGTAGAAGCATTACAGAATAATGGTCTGCAAAATGTAGTTTATTACGAATCACCGGAAACTGCACATGAATGGCTAACATGGAGGAGATCTCTGCGAGAATTTGCTCCACTCCTCTTCAAATAATGTTTTAGATTAATTCTTAATTGATTCTTATTTCCTCCTGTCAAACAGTTTGTCTGTTAGGTAGGAGGAAATTCTCATTTAATACATTATCGCAACCTCCAAAATATAATTTGTAGTTCTTTTTCGATTTTTTTTTAACTGAATTTGGCTAAAATCAATTTATTGATACTATATTTGCATAAATTGCGACATAAATAGAACACAATGTTACAAATCAAACAAAAATTATGATTATGAAAATTTTATTATTATTGCAGACATTAACCTTTATGGCATGTGGAAACGAACAGGCTAAGGAAGAGCCTGGTTTAAAAGATGCCTTGGAGGGTAAATTTGAGATTGGGGTAGCTCTCAATACGAGACAAGCTGCAGGAATGGACACTCTAGCTACTGAAATAGTGCAAAAGCATTTTAATGCTATAGTAGCTGAAAACGCCATGAAAAGCGGTGAGCTTTTGAATGAAGAGAGAGAGTATGACTTTACTCAGGCCGATGAGCTTGTACAGTTCGGGGTAGATAACGATATGAGCATTGTTGGGCACTGTCTGATTTGGCACTCACAACTTCCCCGCTGGTTCTGCGTCGACGAAAATGGAGAAAATGTGAGCCCAGAAGTACTGAAAGAGAGAATGAGGGATCATATATATACTGTTGTGGGGCGCTATAAAGGAGTAATAAAAGGCTGGGACGTGGTTAATGAGGCGATCCTTGAAGATGGTTCATACCGTAACAGCCAGTTTTATCAGATACTGGGAGAGGAGTTTATTCCACTTGCTTTCCAGTATGCACATGAAGCTGATCCGGATGCAGAACTATACTACAACGATTATAATGAGTGGTATCCCGGTAAGAGAGAAACTGTGTTGAGACTTATTGACACATTAAAAGTGCGTGGTTTACGTATAGATGGAATAGGAATGCAGGGACATATCGGAATGGACAGACCCACTTTAGAGGAGTATCAGGCAACCATAAATGATTATGCCAATGCAGGCGTTAAAGTTTTGGTTACTGAGCTGGATATGAGCGCACTCCCTGAGCCAAGACGTATAGGAGGTGCCGAGCTTACAGATCGTGAAGCATATAGAAGAGAGATTGACCCATATACCGAAGGATTACCTGAAGAGGTGTCACTGGAGTGGAACAACAGAATGATGGATTTCTTTAATCTTTTCCTTGAAAACAGCGATAATATAATCAGGGTAACAATGTGGGGAGTTACTGACGGCGACTCATGGAAGAACGGTTTTCCGGTAAGAGGCAGAACAGATTATCCTCTGCTTTTTGATCGTGATTATAATCCAAAACCTGTAGTTGATCAGTTAATTAGTGAACTGACCGAGCAGAAATAAAGATGGAAAAATAGAATCAAAGACGCAGGCAAGATGACCTGCGTCTTTTTTTGTTTCCAAAAAGAGCCAACTTTAAAATTCATTTATAAATTTATATCTTTGTGTTTTGATTATTTAAATTAATTTTTGTGGCTAATAAGTATAACCGGAATATCTTGGAAATGACAAAAGAAGGAAGTGTTTTATACCCTTACGTTTCGGTGGATTGTGTAGTGTTTGGCTTTGACGGAGAAACACTGAAGGTGCTATTGATCGAGAGAAAATTAATAACACCAACGAAGATTTAAGTGATAAGAAGTTGCCAGGAAGTATAATTTATGAAGATGAGGATTTAGATTCTGCAGCAATTCGCATACTTAATGAACTGACAGGGCTAAAGAACATATTCCTTAGTCAATTTCAAAGTTTTGGACATCCGGAAAGAGTAGATAATCCCAGAGATAAACAGTGGCTCGAAAGAACTACAAAAATGAAAATCGGAAGACTCGTAACAGTGGGCTATGTGGCTTTAATAAAGATTAGCAGAAAGATAAATTTTCAGTCTGAAAATACAACTGCAAGATGGTACGATGTCAAATCGCTCTCCTCAATGCAGCTTGCTTTTGATCATAATCAGATAGTTGATGCAACACTTGAATATATACGTAATAAAATTCAATATGAATCTTTTCCTCTATTTGAGCTGCTACTGTATATATTAATCGAAAAGTACCCCACATTTCAATGGAAAAGTATACCACTTACCAACAAGAATGGATAGCATCCGTTCATAAAAAATGATAAGTATGTATACAAAACAAGAAATTATTATCGGCAGCTATCGTGAGGGTAAAAGTCAGAGACAAATATCCCGAGATCTGCAAATTAGTCGAAAGACCATAAGGAAGTATCTTTGTGAGCACGAAGAAGCGTTACAATCGGCCGAGAGTGTACAAATAGCCCGGTCAGGCAATTTATCGAGTGAGCCCTGCTATAAAATGACTACTCCTCGCACAAAAATAAAACTAACCCGTGAGGTGGAGGCCGCTATAGACGAGTTGCTTGAAAAGAACGAACAAAAGAAGCAGCAAGGACCAGGCAAACAGATGCTCGGGGAAAAAGGACATTCATGAAGTGCTTCAAGGGCAAGGGCACGAAATAAGTTACACTACGGTGTGTAATTACATCATGCAAAAAGAGAATCGACAAGGAAGGAAGCCTATATTCGTCAAGTATACCGGCCGGGAGAAACTTGCGAGTTTGACCGGGGTGAGATCAAACTCGAGATATCGGGAAAAAGGCGATCGTTCCGGCTTGCCGTATTTACCTCTGCATATAATAATTACCGGTATGCCTTCATCTACGAACGGCAGGATACGCTTGCTTTTATGGAATCCCATGTGCGGTTTTTTCAAATCATCGGAGGAGTTTACCATAAACCCATAACAATGAATACTATTCATCAGCAAATCACGGCATACAGTAAGGAGCTTCGATTGCCTGTTTTTCGGCGAGACTACAAGGAACTGGCCGAAGAAGCGGCCGGGGAGAGGCTTGATTATGAGGCGTACCCGGTAAAGCTCATGGAGCGGGAATATAATCTCCGGCTGGAAAATCGGAAAAAGGCACAGATACGAACTGCCCGGTTCCCCTCCAAGAGGTATCTTTCCGAGCTTGAGCGCAGTCAATTACCGCCGGCTGCTCAGGAGAAACTACCGATCCTGGAGAGATTGGATTTTATAGCCTCTGCCCAAAACGTGATACTCACCGGCAACCCCGGTACCGGTAAAACCCATATCGCGATAGGACTGGGACTGAAAGCCTGCATGCAGGGATATAAAGTGTTCTTCACCACTGTTCACCGGTTGTTGACACAGCTGCGCGAATCCCACGCCGAGCGAACCTTAAGGCAGGTAGAAGCGCAATTTGAAAAATATGACCCGGTCATATGCGATAAATTTGGTTATGTCTCCTTCGATAAACAAGGTGCCGAGTTGCTCTTCAATCACATCTCTTTAAGAACAGGCAGAAAATCAACCATCATTACCACAAACCTAGGTTTCGACCGCTGGGAAGAGATCTTCGGCGATCCCGTATTGACAGCGGCTCTGGTAGACAGATTAACCCATAAGGCTTATCTGATAGATATGAACGGAGAATCATACAGACTGAAAGAAACCAGACAAATGATGGGTGAAAAATTCAACCCCATGTTCAAAGTTAGCTATTCTACTTCAAATATCAATTCATTTGGCGGAATAAATTTTGCAGACTCACTTATCGGGAACGCCTCGGTTTACAAAACAATCGATCAAATGCTTGGTAATCGCCATGTTAAAGCGCAATACACTTATAGTGATCTTTTTCGTTCGTATTTTTTACTGACGCTTTGCGGCGGAGAATGTGCGGAGGGCAGCTTAAATTATCAGGAGTTGATATTTTCTGCACCTGATTGTCGTCCTGAGAAAGTAAAAAGAGTCGGTTACTCCATCCAGTCTCAACCATAAATATAATGTCTTGCGCTTGACCCTTAACGACAGCCACGTAGTGAACTTCACCAAAAGTAACAGCGTCAAGAGGGGCTCCAGCGTAGTCTGCATCAGACATCCATCTGTCCTCATTCAGTTTTCCGGCTATTGTTTTAACCGATCTGCTCTGTTTGTATTTGAATAGAAGTCCTTCAGGTACAAGACTGTCTGTGCCTAAAAATAAACTTTCATGTCAGAAAGTTCACCCGGGAAATTCCCATTAACTATAAATGTCTGATCGATGATACCTCTCGTGGGAATAATTCCATCTACTGAGACAGGTTTTCTTGAATCATACTTATTTACAATTGCAGGTACCTTTTCGATTATCACCTCCTCACTACATGCAACCAGAAAAAGCAGCAAGAATATGTTTATTAAAGTTTTGTGAATTTTACACATTTTGATATTTTGTTATGTTAGTACTTGATTTATTTTGTTTGAATTATATATGAAATGCTCCATTATAAACAGGAGCCATAACTAAAAAAATGTTTAAGGATTTTAGGTCATAGGCATATTTTTTATATTATTAATACTCAGTTGTTGTATTCGTGATTCGGTTAACCAACCAAAAGAGTTTGATTGTCTAATTTGAATTCACATAAAACGTCTTGTTTGTTAAGTTATGTTTCCATAGATTCACTATTATTGTATAATCATGGCTCTCATGTCGGGGTTTTATTTAAAGCACCTCCCTGGTTTTATATCATGTCAATGCAATCGTGTTTAATTAAAGCAAATAAAAACAAATATTTGTTTTTGGTTCTGGGCTGCAAGTATAGATATTTACGAAAAAAAGGAATCCTTAAAATAGATAAGAAATTCCTTTTTATAGATAAAACGACTGGGGTATTATATTTTTGAGGGGGGAGTTCCGAAATAAGTCTTAAACGCAGCACTAAAGTATTTCGAACTGGAATAGCCACACATCTCACTAACCTCTGTGATTGAGTACTTTCCTGTCTTAATAAGTTTTAAGGCGTGATTAAGTCTTATGTTTTTTATAAAGCAGGGAGGGACTTACATTCATTTCAGAGGCAAAAGTATCTTTATTGAATCCTGAATTGTCCATATTAGCTTGTACTACACTTACAGCATTTTTAACAAACTGATCATCCAGTTCGTTAAGGTAGATTGGTTCATTCTCCGGTTCATCAACATCAACCAGTTGCATAGCCTTATCTCTAATAATCTTTCGGTTTTGGATGATATTAGATATTCTTTGATGCAGCAGCGTTATGTCGAACGGTTTTGTCAGATAATCGTCCGCACCCAAGCCTAGACCATGCAGTTTTTCAGTTTTTTCATCTAATGTGGTTAACAGGATGACAGGTATATGAGCAGTTTCGTAGGTCGACTTAATCAATCTGCATAGTTCAAAACCGTCCATATTTGGCATAATTACGTCGGGAATGATTAAATCCGGCAGGTTTTCCTGAATCATATCCCATGCAATCTTTCCATCTTTTGCAACTTCTATTTTGTGTTTTTTCCGTAGAGACCGTTGCAGAAAATCTGTCAACGCCTCATTATCCTCCACTATAAGCAGGTAATCTTTTTGTCCGTTATCATCACTTTGTCCGTTCTCACCCTCCTCAGTAGTGGTTTCATCAATTGAGTTAGGCAGTGAATAGTGCTTGTCGTCGCTCCTACCATTAAGTGTCAGAGAGGGGGATTTTACTGATACCTCTTTAAATGGTATTGTGATACGGAAAAGCGAACCCTCTTTCTCCTTGCTCTCAAGAGTAATTTGTCCCTCATGCATCGTCACATATTTTTTCACCAAAATTAGTCCGATTCCCGAACTTACAAGGGTTGAATTGACAACGTTGTCTCCTCGGTAAAACTCTCTGAACAGCTTTTTCTGTGCATCTTCCGAGATGCCGAGGCCATAATCCTTAACTTCAAGGGTCCATTTATCTGTTTCACAGGAAAGATTAACTTCAACCACACTATCCGGATATGAGTATTTAATGGCGTTTGAAAGCAGATTGTCAACCACTTTTCCAATTTTCAGCTCATCCAGAGCTGTTAAGTAGGATTCTCTGTTCGAGCGGAACCGAATCTCTATTTTATGTTTAGATGCTGATGCTTTGTACATTAAGACTCGCTGTTCAATAACTTTCACCACATCGGTCATCATTAAAAATATCTGCTCTTTTCCAATATCTACTTTCTGGAAATCCAGTAATTGATTTGTTACTGATGACAGGTGTTCAGATTGCTCAGAGGCAAGCCTTAGGTAGTAGCGATCCTCTTCTGAGAGGTTTTCCTCTCTGTTCAGCTCTTCTATAGGAGCATTAATTAAGGTTAGGGAGTTACATATATCGTGAGCCATATTGGTGAAAGAGCGGATTTTATCTTCTGCATGATGCTGTCTTAACCGGTTAATATAGAATCTGAGGATAAGTACAAAAATTGATGCAGCAATAATAAATATCAGAAGACGAAACCATACCGATCCCCACCAGGGAGCAGTAATGCTTATAAGAAGAGATCGCTCCTGTATTAAATTTCGCAGAGAATTGTCGTACATCCTTATCTTGAGTGAGTAATCACCGGGAGGCATGCTGGCATATGTAATTGAACGTGCTTCGGAAGGAAGGGTCCAATCTCCGTCTATTCCCTCCATCATCCAGACAAATCTTGAAGAGATTGTGTTAGTGGCGATAGGCAGAATCTCTAGAGTAAGTGTGTTCTGATCATATTTAAGGGATATTCTCTCCAATTCATCAACGGGTGTTGTGAGTGAGAAGTCGGTAATATCCCTTACCGAACTGCCGGAGATAATAATATCCTGAAAAAATATTCTACCTGATAAGTTGGGAAAAAGAACTGCATCCGGCTCAAACATTAATGCACCTCTACTGGTTCCCCATATCAGTTGACTGTTGGAAAGTTTATATACCGCATTTTGATTAAACGACACATTAAAAGAGGGTAGGAGGGAGGAGAATGTTTCTATACTCTTCTCCTCGGTATCAAATTTGCAAAGTCCAGATTCTGTACCAAGCTTGAGTAGTGAGCAATCTCAGAACCCCTGTTTCCATCAATGATATAAACTCCCGAGGAGTATGTTCCTGCCCAAATATTTCCATCAAGGTCCTCACACAGCGATAGGAATACCATGGGCTGCTCCTGATAGTCTTTGTAATAATTTCGCCAAATATCTTTCTCAACGTCCCAGCTGCTTACTCCGTTATTTGTAGCAAACCATATATTTCCTTTACTATCCTCCATAACCTTATTTACATTATCGTTACTCAGAGAGTTTGAGTTATTAATTTGGTGTGTAATCAGAGTTCCTTCAGCCGATTCCTGGTCAAAGTAGGATAATCTGCCGCTATAGGTAGCGATCCAGACACGTTTGTATTTATCAACAAAAATATCGTAAACTCCGTTACCTTTCAGAGAGAGCGGATTATCGTTGTTCTCTTTATAAATATTTAACACCTCTTCGCCCTTGCTATCCATTTTCCAAACACCCTGTCCGTCTATTCCAACCAGAATAGTGGAGTCTGTATTTGCCTCCATAGCATAAATAGGTTGATTAGGAACAATACTTATAGGCGATTTTATAAGACTGTTTTTTGAAATATCATACAGATAGAGACCATCTGAACTTGTACCCACCCAAAAGATTTTTTCAGGTTCACTGTAATATAGCTTTGTTACCTTTAGCTCGTTATGGACACTGTATGGGTGGAGTTGCTTTTCAGAAAGCAACTCGCTGTTAAACGTCCAGAAACCGTTATTGGTTGCCAGTAACAGATTCTGGCTATCGATCCAGATAAAATCATGTACATCTGAAAACTTTTCCTCACTCAACTTTATCAGCTCACTCTCCATAAACCTATACAAACCGCTGGAAGCGGCAATAAAGATTGCACCATTTTGATCAACCGCTATTCTGTTAAGTACCAGATGTGTATCTTTAAGCGGCTTTCGAGCGTCTATTAAGAGATCAAATCGGTCATAGACATCATTATATAAAAATATCTGACCGTTGTTGGTATATGCCAGAAGCGAATCATTGTCGTACAGGAGTTTTGTATGAATAATATCAGCTGTTTCGTAAGGCAACTGATATAGGTGGTAGTTATTATTGGTTAGCCTCAAAATACCGGTCTTCGAGGATGCCCAGATAAAACCATTTCTATCTTGACAAACCGAAGCTACTTCTCTCATGTTAATACCGTGAATGGTGTTAATGTTATAAAATTTAACATTAGAAGAGAAACAAAGAGAGAAAAAAGAAGTAAAACCGGTATTGTGAATCTAACCTTCATCAGTAAAAGTAACTACACTTCTATGTTTTATATGTCAATTATATAGTCTGCTAATTTATAATTTCTACGTTTATATTTAACAATGATCAAGTCTAATAAGTTGTAATTCCTCTGTTCTCGATCCTGAAATAATCGAAAGAGACATCAAAAGGGGTATCGGGCTTAGTGGTATCAGAATCAAACCAGAATGTACTGGTCATGCTCTGCGTAATTATACCATCACACGCAATAAGACCCACCTTTATATCCCTCAGTGTGGTCTCCCCGCTACCAAGCTCTCTGTACTCCTTACCGTCTAGTGAAAAGCTTGCGCTGTACTTCGCTCCCTCTTTTGTAAGCCTGAGATAGAGGTGCCGATCCTCTGTAATCATCTCGTTCAGGTCGAAAGATGCAACAGATCTTGCAATATCATTCTCTTCCACAAGCAGCTCGATTGTCCCCGGTAGTGGTCCGCTCTGGCGACTGGTCTTAGTGACAGCACGCAGCATAAGTTTAACAAAATTGTGATCATCCTGCCATACAATGATACCTGCATTTTCAGGTTGTGAAGGTGCTCTTGAACCAATCAGCTTAGTCTCGATGGTCCAATCGTTATTTGCACTCTGCAGGAGAATGTTACGTGCATTATTACTTTTCTCTGAAACATCTCCCTCTTCTGTTCTTATGGTCAATGAGCCGGGGTTGGAAGTTAAAGAGTGATTTTCACTGTTTTCTCTGATCCACTCCCATTGCGATCCTATTTGTGAATCGTTAAATTCATCGCTTACAGAGCTGTTATCGAAATTGAGATAATAACTGTTCTCTTCATTTGTGTTGTAATCGACAAACCTCACTACTGCCGTTCCGGGAATAGATGTGGCCTGTTCAACCTCCACAACAGTTGTTTCACTTACTGCCTCTGCATTCACCAAAGGTATATCGGATTGTTCATCCAGCAGAAAGCTGTAAGCTTTTACTTCCGGGTCAAAAGTTTCAACGGGGCTTCCGTTCACCTCAATTGAAGCAGGTGAAAGATCCGGAACCACTTTAATAGGGAAACTGTCTGACAAGGTGGTTCCTTTATAAGTTACATATGCAGTAATGGATGCTAAGCCCGGTTTAAGAGCCGTAACTTTTCCACTTTCGTCTACATTAATAACTTCGGGATTATTACTTTTATAAACCACTTCTGTCTTCTCAACAGGAATAAATCTGTCATCTAACAGTGTTGCCGATAAACTGGTTTGTGTTGTTTCTCCCGTCTGCAGGATTATATTATCCGACTCAGCCACAACCGTCTTCAATACCTCTTTAAACTGACCACTCATTACCGCTTCAACAGTTCCTTTGATATCTTTTGATGAGGCACCGACCTCGAATGTGTACACACCCTGGTCGAAAGTTATTTTGCTCTCATTCTCGTCCCAATACCAAAGATCGGAGCAATCGATATCTATGGAGACATTTTTAGTCTGACCGGCAGGAATAGTTACCCTTTTGAACCCTTTTAGTCTTTTAAACGGTCTGCCAAGAGATTCAGCATCCTCTGTTTTGAGATATACCTGCACAATCTCATCCCCATCCATCTCACCGCTATTTGTTACATCAACATTTATAGTTATATGATCATACGGGGTTATATCTCTCTTACTGATGGTTATATCACCATAGTCGAAAGTGGTGTAGGAGAGCCCATATCCAAACTCATAAGATACATCTTTGTCGAAATACCAATATGTTCTTCCGTTTCTTGTTTCATCACCTCTGAGTCTATAGTCTCCAAACTCCGGAAGATCATTTACCGAGCGGTACCAGGTTACACTGGTCTTACCTCCCGGATTAACCTCTCCAAAGAGAATTTTAGCCATGGCCGTACCTTGTGCCTGTCCATTATACCCTGTATAAATTATTCCGGGTATATTCTCATTATGTTTGATATCTTCAACTTCTACCATACCCATTGTTTGCATAACAACAATAGTGTTTGGGTTTACGGCAGCAACCGATTGAATAAGATGCATTTGGTTACCAGGGAGTGACAGCGAGAATCGGTCTGACTCCTCTCGTCCGGTATTTTGATCTGTTCCTACAAAGATCAGAGCTACATCTGCAGAGGCAATCCTGCTGAGTGTTTCCGCATCAAGCGATTCAGCTTGTGGCTCACGATATACGAAATATAGGTCGTGGGGACCAGTTATACCAAGTGTGTTTACCTTAACCGGTATGGTAACAGCACCTCTTCCGAAGGGGCGGGATTCGCTTCTGCTTTCGATGATCTGTGAAGCAATTACATTACCGGTTGGAGCATCCACTCTTACCTCAAGTGTACCCCCTTCTTGCATAACGCTCAGTCGCAGGATCAGCGAATCCAGATTATTCATATCGATGTTATGATATGCAGTCCAGTCGCCATCTTTAATACCCTGCAGTGTAAGATTCCCGAACCGCTCATTGGTAATGATACCGGAAGCAGCATCATCAAATTCGGTTGCATTGTACTCTCTTCTGTCGCCGTTTTCTTTTAAAGCTGTAAAGCTGCGCAATACAAAGAAGTCGGTTTTAGATCTGGTATCACCTCCTTCAGCGTGAAATACCTCAATTGGCAGATTATGCTTCTCAATATAATTACGTAGTCCTTTCAGATGAGATATGCTGTAGTGTGCTTCTATAGGACCTGAATAATCACCCAGTTCAACCCTGTCGGCTTGCGGTCCCAGTACAGCAATAGTGCTGATATTCTCCGCACAGAGCGGAAGAGCTTTGCTGTTTCCGTTTTTCACCACTTCATTCTTCAGCAGTACGGGCGTTTTAGTAGCCATTTCCACTGCAAGATCATTATGTGCCGGGTCGTTGATAATATCCTCCCTTAGTCTGGAGTAGGGTACGATGGAGGGAGGATCAAACTCACCCAACCGCATACGGATAGTCATCATATTTATTAATGCCCTGTCAATATCTGCCATTGTAATGAGACCTCGCTCCACTGCTTCCAGTGCATTGCTCTGGTATTCTCCTCCACAATCTATATCTACTCCTGCCTTCAGACCCGCAGCAGTAGCCTCAACGCCATCCTTAAGGAAGTGATGACCCTGGTATATGTCGCCGATAGCACCGCAGTCACCTGTAACATATCCCTTCATTCCGTACGTTTTCCTGGCGATAGAGTCTACAAGGAATTTACTTGCAGAGACAGGGATACCGTTCACAGCATTATAGGCTGTCATTATAGAGGGAAGATCATCTTTTTCTATTAAAGATTTATATGGACTTAGATAAAATTCACGCATATCTCGTTCATCCAGCTCTGAGTTGCCGGTATGGCGATTATATTCGGTGTTATTTGCTATGTAATGCTTACCTGTCGGCACCGATTTAAGGTACCTTGCATCATCACCCATCATTCCCCTTACAAATCCGCTTGCCAGTTCCGAGACCAGAAAGGGATCCTCGCTGTAACTTTCGGCAGTACGCCCCCAGCGAGGATCTCTTGCAGGTTCAATTACGGGCGACCAATATGTTAAGGTAAAAATTCTTTCGTTGTTAAAACCTCTTGCCTCATCAGCAATAACAGAGGCCTCTTTCCTGATAAGTTCAGGATCCCACGAACTCCCCACAGCAATACTGTTTGGGAAAGAGGTAGCGGTCATCCCTGCATTATCGTTTCTGCCCACTATTCCGTGCAGAGCTTCACCCCACACATCATACTTATTTATACCAAGTCGTGGTATTGGATACATTGTGTTCCCCAGCAGGGTCTGTTTTTCTTCCGGAGTCAGTCTGGATACAAGGTCCGCAGCTCTCTCTTCAAAAGAGTAGGAGGTGTTTAAGTAAAGCGGCTCTTCGTTTCTTAATTCGCAGGAATTTTGTGCTTGCAAATTAATTGTAAATAGAGTAAGCAACAATGTGCTAAATAATATTTTTATTCTGTTCATCTCTCCTCTTGTTTTTTTAATTGATTACTGCTACAAATCCGCCGCGAGGCAGGCAATCCACCTCAATAGTGGAAGGAAAATCAGATAGATCCGATTTTTCTTCAATTGTGAAGCTTCTCTCTTCTGCACCGTCTTTAAAAAATGTAATAGACTCTTTTTCACCTGTGAGCTCATCTATTTGAAACGAAAGCGTCATAGGCTCATCTGTACCGTTGATGCCCGCAACATACCAGGTATCATTTTTAAGTCGAGCCAGCACCACCGATTCACCCGGATAGCCAGCCAGTAATTTTATGTCGTCCCACGCTGTTGGCAATGTAGAGAGGAAATCTCTTACCGGTTCCGGTAGTGCTCGATAGGATTCCGGACGATCAGGCATATGCTGCAGAGCCGATTCAAATAGAACCGTCAGCGCCAGCTCATGTCCATGTGATGTGATATGGGGATGCTGTGAATCGCTGAAAGTGCCCGGGGTATAATCCATAGGCCCCACAACGTTTCTGGTAAAGGGGAGTGTTGCGTTGTGCTTGGCAGCCCTTTCAGTCAGAAGTGGAGTATTGTTGTACCACTCTGCTCCATAAACCGCCTCCATGGTCATCATATGAGGATATGTTCTCTGCCATCCTCTTGGCAATGTTGAACCATGAAAATTAATCAGCAACTTATGATCTATAGCATCTTCGAGCAAATCAATATAATAATTCATCTCCTCATAACCGTCACCATTAAAGAAGTCTACTTTAATACCGGAAACGCCCATATCATTTAGTTTCCGATACTCATTTATCCTATCCTCCTTAGCATTTAGAACATATAACGGCCCCGGAGCCCCTTCACCGTTCCAGCTGGTGGATGAGTTGTACCATAGAAGGGTTTTGATACCCTTCTCTTTAGCGTATTGTATTGCATCCTTCACATCGCCTCCGTTACCCATTTCGTTCCATTTCCAGTCGATCAGGTTATAGGGCCAGTTCATCTCCTCGGCTAAATCGATATACTTCTTAACAATTTGATAATCATTAGATCCGTTATTATAAGCCCAATATATCCACGAAACCGGTCCCGGTTTTATCCAGTCGGTATCGCTCACTACCGAAGGTTCTGAAACATCAGTAACAAGAGTTGATTCCACAATATCAGCCAGACTGCCAATAATAATTACTCTCCAGGGAGATTCCCATGTTCCCGAAAAGGGGAGTGCGTTATCAGCTAAATGTACACGATACATTGTGTGATCATCAGTATTCATCAGCTGCGAACCAGACTGGTTGCGTTGAATATTTGCCTCAGTAATAAGTGCAAAAATAGAGTCCTGCGGCTCTAACAACGCTGGATAGGTCCAATGGAAGTTCCCTCTGTTACGATTCGATTCCCGATCAGGCAACCCGCTGCGTGTAAGCGAATAGAATCCCTCGTAATCTATACGATAGGGCTGAATCCACCGCTTCACACCCTCAGCAATCGGAAAGACAGTTCCCTCCTCTGTTATTTGCTCTCCGTCAGCCACGCTGCTGAAACGATATCGAAAAGCTACACCATCATCATAGGTTCGTATAATTAAATCTATCGTTTCATTATTTTGATTTTCGAAGCTATATACTTTTTCAACAGCATGATTGATGCAATTAGCTCTCTTTCCTGTAATCATAGTATACTCGTCAACGATTTCCACCGCAGGTGAGATAGATACAAGCCTCAAGCTGTCAGTCAGGTTTTGTTCCGTTGTTTTAAAACCTGTAAGTAGGTTGTCAAAAAGCAAATGAACTTTATCACTCTCTTTATAAGAAATTGATAAGGAGGGCTGTCCGAAAGAATTTTCCTCTGCGACATTAACCTCAACCATAATCTTTCCATTTGGAGAAATATGTTGAGGTTTCTCGTTAGTGCAGGAAGTTAAGAAAGCAACAAACAATAAGGAATAAAAAACTTGTCGCATAGTAACTCTTATAATAAATTAGTTTACATCTATTTATTAATGAATAAAACTCAATTCCTATTTTACTTGTTCAGAATTGAAAGCATCTGTTCCGCATAACGTTCACCCAGCATTTTATATCCTCTTCTTGAGAAATGGAGTCGATCCCGTCCCGCTTCACAATCTGCAGAAGAGATAACATAGCTGTTAGGTATAACCTCCGGCAGTGTTTGGATGATCTCATTCATTGATGCGCAAACACCGTTCTGATTAGCATGAACAACTTCGCCGACAAGCAGTGGTATAGAGTTGGGAGCCAGTCCTATATCCTCAAGCAGTGAGTCATATACTTTTTTAACCTTCAGAGGCCACTCCTCATCTCCGGTGTTTGATTCGCCCTGATGCAACAAAATTCCCTTAATAACGGCTCCATCTTCCTGAGCTATACGAGCCATCTCCACCAGACGTTTATATGGGTCGCCATCATACTCAGCCACCATATTTTTCAGCCAGTCTGCCTCGCCCTTAACATATTCCTGAAAATTGTCTTTGTCGAAAAGCTCAATTTTGCAGCCGCCAACAGCTACATTAATTACACCCACCCCGATGTTAGAGGGTAGGGCATCAACCATAGCGCGTCCGAAAAAGTCAGCCGGTCCTATACCTGTGTAGCAACGTACAAGGGGCGGAGTGGCTTTATACCACTCCCCTTTTACTCGCCCCAGATTGGGGCAGTCAACTGCTTGTAATACTCTGAATCGGCTATCTACATCCGGCTCAAATTCTGGATTAACACGTACATGACCCTCCATGTTTGATTGCCCCAGGCAGAGATATACATGCATCTCCTCCGGCTCTTTTTCAAACTTAACCTGGTATGTTTTAACTACTCCGTCGTAGTCAAAAGCAATTTTCGCAACACCTGTTGGCGAGTCAGCCTGTGTAATGCTTATCTTTACTTTATCATTATCAGATGAAGCAGTTACTGTTGGTGCAACAGTTGCACTATACGGCAGACTGTATGTAGTTTCGTACAGGTCATATTCGGTAATTCCATTAGCATTTGTAGATCTTACTGGTGTTTCAGGCAACACTAACTCTTCTCCGTCTACAGAGATTGAGATTGTGGGAACCACCCGAGGAGCAATTTCAATCTTGTTTGAGCTAAATCCGAGTCCAATCAGATCGAAAAGCTCAGTTGATTTTGCACCTTCTGCAACTAAAAATATTGCATGCTTCTTATCGAGGTGATCAACAAATTCAGATACATCGATGGTAAACTGTGTACGCTCCTCTGCTGAGTTTGCAGGTACTACAACTTCACCTATTTTAGTTCCGTTCCAAGTTTCATTATCCCATGGACCGTCGAGCCATACGTTAACCTTGAACGACTCAGATGTTTTTGGTGTCAGGAATAGATTAAATGCTGTCTGGTTTCCCTCTTTTGTTCCTTCAAAAGCCTTTATTCCTTTAGTATCTTTATCGAGTCCGCCAAAACCAAAGTACTTATATCCTATTATATCGCCATCCTTTACAGGACCAACTGTCATATGATTGTCCCAAATATCCCACGAATCTTGTTGGAGACCGATATCTGAGAGATAGCATGCATAACCGGCAGAGTAGTATTTATAAGGATCGAGTCCGAAGATATGAAAACCTTCTGAAGTGACTTCCGCTCCGGTATACTCCATTCCATTGTTGTCTTTCGCAGTCCAAACATTATCTTCTGCGTATGGGTCATAACCTGTTATGGTTACCGTTCCCCCTTCAGCAACAGGTTTTTCATCCCACTCTACTTTGATAGGAGCAACCATAGGCTGACGCGCGAAGCCGAAACCCCTTGGAGGTCTGTGGTAAAATACGTACCATTGATCGTTAATTAACTCTATACTGCCATGTGTGTTATGACCGCCATTGGTTGTTTCAAGAGATGAACCATCTTTGTTTACAACCGGAGCACGTGAATCTACAAGTACACCGCCACTTCTCCAGGGACCTAAGGGTGAGTCGCTTACCGCATAGCGTAGCGTAGAGTTTGAACTGCCGATACCATAATCAGGTCCTGAATATCCACTGAAAACCGTAACATATTTGTTCCCTACCTTACGAATAGAGGAGGCTTCGAAAAAATTAAATGTAGTCAGATCCTCATCAGGATAAATTTGCGGATATTCTGTTCCCTCAGGATCGCGAAGTTCACCATATCTTGAACTGGCAGGAATAAAGTAGGGAATTATTTCTGTTCCCGGTCTTACTGAATACATTGTGTTCTGGTCCAGTTCAGCTGCCAATGATCTTTGAAAACCCCAGTATCCGTATGCTCTAAAGCCAATCTCATAATCGGGGTCGGCAGGATCGGTTATATATTCTATATAAATTGCAGGGTCAAAACCAAGTATACTGCCTTCTACTGTATTTCTTCCATCCTCAGTGAGGTTAATAGGAGTAAACGGTCCGTCGGGGCGGCTCCCTTTGGCTACCATAGCTTCTCTGCCGGGACCGCGGCTATGTGGATATAGGTAGTATTCCTTTGTTCCATCCTTTCTTATAACCTCTACCAGATCAGGAGCGTACATAACGTCCCACTGATTATCAACATAATAGGTGAATATCGGACCTTCGTCGCGCCACTGGCTGAGGTCTTCCACAGGTGCTGACCACATTCTGATGTCAGGACCGCAGTAGCTGGTATATCTTAAATCGTGTGATCCAATGATGTAAGCACGATATTTACCCGGATTATCCGGATCCTCAAAAACGCGGGGTTCTCCATCCGGTAAATGTTCCCAGAGGGGTAGATAAGGGTTACCTGCTCCATAGTGAACAAATTTCTGTTGTGAGTCACTCTGAATTGAAGATTTGTTTTGTCCCAATCCTACTGATGCGTAAAATAGAAACATAGCGATACAAATTAAAAAAATCTTCTCGCTTCTTGATAAAGATAGTAAATTAGTCATCTATAAGTTTTTTAAGTTTATATTATTTCTCTACCGGAAAAATTATTCTGTAATTACCGCTAAGATGCATATATGCAAACAGTTGTAGAAGTCCGTCGTAATATGCATCGAAGTAGCCGTCTTCATAAGGCTCATGTCTGCTGTTCCAGAAATGATCCACAAACTCTTTACTCTTTTCGTGTGAGCAAACAAGTGAGACCGCAGCTGAACTTGCCACCAGTCCCAGTGAATGGCGCAACTCCCTGTATCCGCCGGCACCCAGAATTTCTGTCACATCAGTGCCGTCCACATTGTACTGATCCACAAAACTCTCCACCCCTTTGCTATATAGGAAATTCTGAATCTTGTGACCATATTCCTGTTGCCACTCCTTATCCTCACAAGCCCAGGAGTAATCGAGAGCAATATTCAAAGGTACTCTCCATGAGTCGAAACGAAAAGCATCACCAATTATGCGGCCATTGTTAAGCAGTGAGCCGTCGTAATTGCTATAGTCGGGATTTAACCCTGTTTCAGGATGAATTGCTTTATGCAGATATTCGCGACTTTTTACTGCGCACTCCCTCCAGTAATCGGCTCTTCCATCTTCTGCCCATAGGGCCCAAACTTCGTAAAATGCGGGAACATGATAGGATGGGTCTGTGCATCCGGCACCAAAGCCGGTCGGCACAAATGTTATAAGCTGATGTTCCGGATGAATAAGCGGTGTTACGCCATTTTTGCCCGTTTTCTCCATCGAGCTGTCTAAAATAAACTGCGCTTCCGACAGATAATCTATGTCGCCATCATTTCCCCAAAGGTTAGACGCAAATATTAGAGAGGTTATATAATATAATTCGCCGTCTGAAGCGGGGCCGTATGAGTTTGGAGTCCCGTCAACTTTACAGCTCCAGCGGAAATATCCTTTCATAGGACCATCCTGATGCTGCATGTAATGTTTAGACCACCTCCAAAGACGATCGAACATATCTTTGTTATCTCGCTGTACAGCAATCATCATACCATACGACATCCCCTCGGTGCGTACATCGTTGTTCTTTATATCGGAGATATATGCCATCGAATCTCCTACTTCAAAATATATTTTATTCTCTCCTTCAAATAAATTAAAGTAGACCTCTTCCAGTCTGTTATCTATATCACTCTGATTGTAACCCATCTCGGCAAGGAGGTTGCGGTATTCGCCCGTTTCGAAAGCTCCTTTATCCCAAGGTTTCAGAGATGATGAGGTGCAATTTGATAGCTGCATAGAGCTAAATAACAATATTAAATAAACCAGTTTTTTATTCATATAACATGATATGCAGTAAAGTTAAAACTTTTACGTTGTTAGTTTAAATTGTTTGTCAAATAAATATCCTTTATAATTATAGGCTTTCCGCCCCGCGACCAGAATCCCATAATATAAATATGAGAGGGATCTACCTTTACCTTATTATCACCTTTAACCATATTGTGAAGGTCGATTTCGACTCTTCGTGAATCTCCAAAATCATACATGGCAGCATCAGACCAGTAATTGTTTTCATCAAATAGTCTGAACGAGACACCGGAATCGTTGTCGTTTCCGAGCTCAACAACCAAATATTTGTATCCCGACAGATCAGTGCCGTTGGCATACTGCCATCCGCCGAAACCATATTGGCCTGTAATTAAAGTCTTTGTCTCCTCGTCAAATGATCCCTTTTCCCAGATTGATGGGTTAAACATCTCATTGGTAAGAGGAAAAGTTGTTGCATTAACAGTAAAGGTAAACTTATAATTATCACCGTTAGGAGCATTGTAAGTGGCAGTAACAACCGCATCACCGTCTTTAAGCGCACTTAACGTTCCTTTACTGTCAACAGAAAGTATTGAAGGATCTGAAATTTCAAAATTGGTATCACCTGTTACATATTTGGCGGAGCCATCCGAAAAAGAGGCTTCAACAATAAGATATCTGCTTCCTCCTGTTAATATTTGAATATGTTCATCTACCCCTAAGATTGAGATCTTCTCCAGATCGGCGTCAACACCCTGGCTGCCCATTGCATATTCGTTATACCAGTGATAGGTTGGCCATGGACAGGCCTCCGGATCGTTAAGGAATGTATATTGTCCCGGTATACCTTCAACATTTTTAAATGCAGCCAGATGGTGTCCCTCGGTGAATATCAGCCAGCTGACATTTCCTGTCATGTCTGCTATATATTTGAAGTTTGCCCCAAAACCGGGTCCACCCACAACACCTGTAAAGCTTTTTCCCCAGGAGGAGTCATATTTTTTAGGCGCCCAATCCATTTCGGTTACCATTATAGGAGCAAAATCAGCAACCGGTTTTACCTGTGCATCCCAACCACGTTGAAAGCTTTCATAGCCCCCACCCATAGTGCCTCCCAGTTCGGGACTTGCCTCTTCAGTGTCGCTTCCATACCATCCGGGATATACATGCACAGCATATCCGATGTTTCTTCCTTCAACCGGATTGTTTGCAAATCCGCTGTAAGAGGATTGATAAGCGAGCCCGGGAACCCATATAATATTATCGGCATGAACTCTTATCTTGTCAACAATACTTTGACAAAATTTTTTCATCTCATCAAAATGACCCTGTCCGCTGCTTGCATAAGTGCCGTCAGGTCCCAGTATATCTATCGGTTCATTTGCCAGTTCAAACATTATATCCGAGTTATTTTTGATTTTCGGATGTCTGGCTACTATAGTCCATACCAGCTCAAGAAACTCATTGTAGTCGTCCCCCACAGCAATTCTTCCGGGACTCACTCCGGGCGGGCGGAGTACTACATACATTCCCTTGCTGATAGCATACTCAGCCATCGGTATAAAAACCTCATCCAGGTATTTTTCAAATCGAGCTTGCGAAAACCGTTCATGCCCTTCATAACGGACACTCTCCTTGGTAGGATCATCACTCCAATAGGGGTCCATATGCATTCTCACGAAATTCATTTTCCACCCGGCAGCCATTATCCCGTCAATAATGCCCTTGTTATATCTCAGGCAACCTGCAACATCGTAATTACTCCACTTGGTGCCCTGCTCATTAAACCAGGGACTAAAAGTTTGCGCATATCCATGCAGATTCACAATATTGCCCGATTCATTTTTTAAATACCTTCCCTCAACACGAAGCACTGGCAGCTTAGATTCTGCCTCTTCAGTTATGGGAGGGACAGTAGGTTCTTCTTCCTTTTCTTCAGGAATAGTCTCTATTTCATCTGAGCATGAGCCAAGGGCAAATGCGGCTAAAATAAAAAGTATAAAAAGTTTTTTCATAGCTAAAATTGGAAAAAAGAGGCTGGATACTAAATTCTCCGGCCTCCTTTTTCATCTAAAAAACATTAATATTAATTTCCCGATAATCCATCAGCAAATCCTGCATATGTATGTTTGCGAGTTTGGAAACCTTCGGTCCATAATCCTACCGGCTCTCCACCTCTCCAGCTAGATTCAGCTGGACTGTCTGCCGGGCACCAGTGAGTAATACCTGCCTGTTGGTTTGGCGGAATAATTTCCAAATACTTCTTAACAATAAACTTATAATAGTCGCTCATAGCTTTGTGCTGCTCTTCGGTTACATCGCTGGTAAGTACAGAAACACCATCCTCGTCTACAAGGCCCATGTCGAGCTCCGTTACTACCACCAGTTTACCGGTAGCTGCCATCAACTCGAACATTCGAACCACATGAGCCTCTTTACGTGCCTGAATTTCCGGATCCATATAGCAAGAGACATGCATTTGGGTACCGATACCATCTATCACGGTAACGCCATCAGATTCCCAACGCTCAATCCATTTTATCAAGCTTTCCAGTTTCTGATTATTATCCCAATCAGACTCTAAATTGTAGTCGTTTATAAACAGCTGGAGTCCTTCCGGTCCATGCTTACGTGCAGATGCAACAGCAATTCTTATGAAATCGTCACCAAGATAATCTCTCCAGTAGAAGTTATTCTTGGCATCTTCTTCAGATACGTTTTCTGCCGACCAGAGATCATAAATCCCATCTCCGTCAGTATCGGCTCCCGAAACAACTTCGTTTGCCAAATCCCATGCAAGTACATAACCGTCTGTAGCAGTCATCATACCTTCTATCCACTGATCCAGTGCCCATGTAAGGGTGTCAGCTTTCTCTTCGGGAGTTAAAGGAATTTTATTGCCTGCTTCTTCAATTTCCCAGGTTATATCATCGAAATAATAAGTGTTTGCTTCACCCAGTACTGCCAGGTTGAAAGCAATTGTATTCATGCCGGCTTGTTTTGCATTGACAGTACCTACCCAAACATGCTCTTTCCACTCAGGGGTAAAGACTGGACTACCAACCATTTCATAGTGCAGGTATCCTCCCGGTTCTTTATGCGCTTGAGACTCTGAACCTGCTTCCTTTTCAGCTCTATATTTCATAGAAAAGCGCATTCTGTCTCCCTCTTCAAAATAGCGATTTGCCTTTACAAAGAACTGAGTATCCCATGGGTTTGTTGGATTGTCTCCTGACTGAACAACAATAGCTCTTCCTACACCGTCAGCTCCTGTTCCGGGTGCTCCCAGCGTAGCGGTTTTAGGGCCATCTTTTTTTTCAGTTGCGAAGAAGTTCGAAAGGTCGTCGCCCTCCAGGTCTCCATTGTTAATTACTGAAGTCCACCAGCTAATAGAGGGAGCCTCTGAGTGACTAACTCTGACCCATTTAATTTGAATTTCTCCATCAAACGTACCCGGTTGAAATACAACAAAAGAAGATTCTGTAGTGAGGGTATTGAATGTAACAGACTGTTCTTCCCATTCAGTAGTCACTCTGATTGGCTTTTCGAAAGTAGCCCCCCAATTACCCATTTGTACATTAAATGAGCCTTCTTTTGAAGATCTAATCATAGCAGTCACTTTGTATTCCTTGGAGGGATCGGTAGAAATACCGTCTACTACAAAATACTGATACCATTCACCGGGAAAGTTGCTGACGAGTACCCCGTCTACAATATCCGGTTTATAGCCCATCACATAAAACGGGAATTCTGTCATCGTAGAAAAGTCTGTAACCTTGTCTTCTACATCAAGTGTCGCATCCGGATCAACTTCAATCTCCTTATCAGCAATAATTTTATTAAGATATTTGTTGTTTTGCTGTGCGTGCCAGAGAAGAGTGTGTCCATATATCTCTATTCCGGCAGCTTTTGCTACATTAACAAATTGAACAACCTGTCCGAAGTCCATAGAGCCGTCATCTTTAACGACAGAACCATATTTCATGGCATTGCCCGCTGTTACACGATCAAAATTTGAATTAATGACACGGTAAGTAAGTCCCTGTTTAATGTAATCACTTACAGTTACACCGGCTCCAAGCTTAAAATTGGGGTAAGCTGATCTATCTATATAGGTTTTTAACTCATCGTAGTCATTTAGATATTCCAACTGCTCAATTGATGCCGGTTTTTCAACATTAAGCAGCTGAATGGTATCATCTACGCATGAATTGGCTAAAATCAAAAACAGCAAGATCGCCCCTAAAATATTTATTTTATTTCTCATATCATCAAATATTAATTTGGTTACCCATTAATTCTTTAAAGCTGTAGTAAACCATTCAGCTTTCACGCCTCTGTCTCTTACCACTAACGTATCAGTGATAGCAAACATTACATCGCCATAGTCGATGGTGTACTCAAGATAAAGAGCATCCCTATCTTTGTTACCCCAGCTGTTTTTATCACCTTTGGATACAAATTTTCCGGTTCCGTTAGCTGTAACGCCTTCTGAATCGGACGAGACAGTACAGTTGTCCTGACCATCAAAAGTAAGCAATAAAGTGCAGCTACGTGAGAAATCATCCATATCTCTTGATTCATGCTCCCACGCAATTGTATTGAGAGAACGGGTAGAAATTGTGTTAATAACCTCAGTGTACTCAATTTCATCGGCGGTACGATGAATAGTTTTATTGATTCCTGCACCTGTGATAACATCTTTACCTCTACGCAGATAGTTTGCATCATACTTATTGATGTATTTCACCGCATACAGTATATAATCTTTAGGCCGGATATCCCAGTCTTCAGAAACTGCTCTTCGCGGATTGTCAACCAGCGGAGTTCCGGACAGTATACTGTCGGCATTAACCACATTGGTCATCACAACCGGAATAACGTAATTAGTTTCGAGTGCCAGAGGATCGTTGAAAAAATCTTCCGTCAGCTGTACGACAACACCTCCCAAAACTGTACCCTTTTCGATAACAATTTTATTTGATGAGAGTGAATAGTAATTAGACGGCATAGGAATAATTTCTCTACCATCATCAAACTCGATATCGTCGCAGAGGGAGTTATCCACTTCTATGTCGATTTCAATGTTTTTATTATTACTGTAAACTCCCCCCATAGTTGCCATAATCTGACATTGGAAATTATTATCTAAGGTTGTGTCAAAGATATCTTCTCCAAGCGTTATAGTACGGATAGGACTCTGATATGCAAAATAAACTGCCGTATATTCGAAGTCCGGAAATTCCCAATCGCTATTCTTGCAGGAGGTAAATAAACCGATAACAAATGCCGTCAGAACTGATATAAATAGTATTTTTTTCATCTTTGTAAATGTTAATAGTTCAAATATGTTTACCATCCTTTGTTTTGAAGCAGTTTGTCAAATTTAATCACTTCTCCGTATGGAATAGGACCGTAATACATATAATCCTGATATGCGCGTCTTTCTACTAAATCCAGGATGTTGTAGTTTCCACCTTCAATTCTCATACCCTTTGCAGGTTCAGTGATATCTTTTTTCCAGCGTCTGAGATCCCAAAAGCGGAATCCTTCGAAACAAAGCTCCAGACGTCTTTCGTTGTGGATAAGTTCACGCATCTTGTCTTTATCACCTCTTACTGACTCAAGATAGGGGTCAGCACCGGTAATACCTGCTCTCTGGCGGATTGCTTTAATTACGTCGTAGGCAGAATAACCATGACCACCTGTACCATTTGGCCCCCAAGCCTCGTTAGCGGCCTCGGCATAACCAAGAAATATTTCAGTATATCTGATAAATGGTTTATAACGCCAGACAGATGTCTCCACGCTAGGGTCGGCGTTAGCCGACTGAACAAGCAGTTTTTTCATATAATAACCTGTTCTTGTTGATGTTTCCACTCTGTTTAACGCATCATTGTTGGTTCCGTCTGCTGCAGTAGTAATAACCGCATTTTGGTGACCGGCTGTACCTCCGTTGCGTAGGATATATAAATCAAGGCGAGGGTCTCTTCCCGCATATGGATTATTCGGGTCGTAACCGCTTTCGGGATGATCTATTGGATACCCGTTTGCCATTGGGAATGCGTCAACAAGGTTTTGAGTAGGATTTATTCTCCCGCTTCCAAATAGGGTAGGAGGATAGTTATCACGCTCTATATTAAGGTTCTGTTCTTTATTGCCCCTCCACAATATCTCCTTCGGGTTTACTCCAGCCGGAAGGTTCTGTACATCTCGGCTGCTTGAATACCAGTGATTCCCGTTGGGATCTAACTCGGAGATTGGATTACTTCCAAGTCCGGCCAATACTTCAGCCATATTGTTTGCAGCATCCTCCCAGGTAATAGTGGTGCCGTCGCTGTATGCGGGGCTTGCCGCTAGAAGAGATGCCTGGGCCCGAATAGCTTTGGCAATATGGGCACTCATACGATTTTTTGCATTGTCGCCAAAAACACGTGTATACTGTCCGGCATTTACGCCTTTTGCACGATATTTGGCAGGTACCTGGTCGTCATTGGTGATTTCTCCATAATATTCCGGCAAAAGCATTAAAGCAGAATCAACATCTGCATATAGTTGATCTATACACTCCTGAAATGTGTTCCTTGGCAGGTTAAATTCAGAATCAAGATCTTCCGGTTCAGTAAGAATGGGTATTCCCAAAAGCTCACCATTTTCTGCCCATCCTCCATGATTGAGAAGCAGGTGATACATATATAACGCACGCATACCAAATGCGTCGCCTTTCAGACGATCTCTGAACATTTCAGCCACCAGAGGGTCAGCTGCCCAATTAACATCATCGGCAATAAAAATAAATTCATTCAGATATTGCCACGATGCACGTAAATATTGCCATTGGTCCATAGGATTGTTGTCGGCTCTCCATGAACCGGTAGCCATAAGCCTGTAACGGCTGTCTC
>CZCB01001969.1_pt1 | contig 32422 bp, 32 predicted proteins | sample 591991 | NCBI WGS metagenome assembly CZCB01 (sample SAMEA3556809, study PRJEB10932) | anaerobic digester metagenome
TAAGCCCGCTGATAGGGCTAATAATTTGCTATCTAAGACCCTTGAAATTCACTTGGTGGTGGGATAAGACCTGGTGAACTAAAACGCGCCCTTTACATCAGGTTCCCGCGCGCATGATAATTCGCTGGAAGGCGGGCCAGAGGCGGCTTTTAATCAATAACTAACTATCAACTAATTTATAGTACTTATCTACTAAATTGTTTAGGACTAATTACTCAAGGTATCCAAAAATGATACTAAGTCAAGTATAAGCAAGAACCATGCCAAGTATAAGCAAGAACCATGCCAACTATTTCCTAGCAGGGTTTCCCTCCTGGGCGATGTATAAAATCGAGCCCAGTGACACCATGGGACCCCCCGATAACGGGCCCCCCCATGGAATCACTAGGCCAGGTTCCAGCATCGGCCAGCGGGCCACCGTTAGCTAGTCTACATAACAGCTGTTCTACGCAATAGCCCTCAGCTTAGTACCAATTATGACAACCAGGCGATTCCCTGCCGGGCTATAGCCCAGAACAGTGAATATTATGTAAACTAGCATGAAAGTCTGCTGGTTACCTGGTTTAATACGGTGCTAGTTTACATTAATATTCATTTCTAATTATGTGGATCATATATGCACTATTGTTCATGACAATGAATTCATGATCAAAACCAACAAACGAATCAATTAATCACCGTGCCGCTACGGCCAGCGAGGCGTAATGCTATCATGCTTGCCCCTAATGTAAAGGGTAAAGGCTAAGCCCGCTGATAGGGCTAATAATTTGCTATCTAAGACCCTTGAGATTCACTTGGTGGTGAGATAAGACCTGGTGAACTAAAACGCGCCCTTTACATCAGGTTCCCGCGCGCATGATAATTCGCTGGAAGGCGGGCCAGGGGCGGCTTTTAATCAATAACTAACTAACTAATGTTTGTCCTAATTTCTAATCACCACCTTACAGAAATGTTAACCTAGCTTTACAGAAACTAACGAAAAATGATACTAAGTCAAGTATAAGCAAGAATCATGCCAACTATTTCCTAGCAGGGTTTCCCTCCTGGGCGATGTATGAAATCGAGCCTAGTGACACCATGGGACCCCCCGATAACGGGCCCCCCCATGGAATCACTAGGCCAGGTTCCAGCATCGGCCAGCGAGCCACCGTTAGCTAGTCTACATAACGGCTGTTCTACGCAATAGCCCTCAGCTTAGTACCAATTATGACAACCAGGTGATTCCCTGCCGGGCTATAGCCCAGAACAGTGAATATTATGTTAACTAGAAAGCGGCTCGAACTATATTACTTGATTAAATATGACAAGTTCAGTCACCTAATTCATAATTTCCTGTGTAACCATCATTTTTACTCCTAATAATTTCCCCTCTGAGGCCTCTAAAAATTAATAGCGAATATCATAAGTATGGCCAGTATTAAAATCTACCTGAAGAGCAAATTTTCCCTTCTGTGGGCAAATCCGCAAAAATAAGCGTAAAAGGAGCTAATTCCCTCCCCTTTCACAAGATAAGTCATGTAACATAATATCATTTGCCATCATCAGTATTTTTTAGGTATTCCTCTATCAGTTTCTCTATCCTTTTTAGCTTTAGCCTTTCCAGTTGTTTTTCACGATGTATTTCTTGCTTCAACGCACGGTTTATGGAAATACAAATTCCCAGCATTATTACAGCAAAAGGCAGAGCAGATACAATAGAAGCGGTTTGCAGGCCATTCAATCCTCCGCTTAGTAACAGTACAATGGCAATACTTGATTGCAGTATACCCCAAATGATTTTAATGGAATTATTGGGATTTAGAACACCTTGAGTAGAAAACATACCTAGAACAAATGTTGTAGAATCTGCAGAGGTAATGAAGAAGGTGACTATCAGGAGAATAGCAACAATTATCAACAAGGAAGCTAAGGGGAATTGTTCCAGGGTTACGAAAAGGGCGGAGGTAATGTCATTTTTGACTGCTTGTGCTATAGGTGCCCCCTGGAACATTTCCAAATAAAGTGCTGCACCTCCAAAGGTGGCAAACCAGAGTGCGGCCAGAGTTGAAGGAACAAATAAAACTCCTATAACAGACTCACGTATGGTTCTCCCTTTCGAGATTCTGGCTATAAAAGTCCCAACAAACGGCGCCCATGCAATCCACCAAGCCCAGTAAAATAAAGTCCAGGAACCAACCCATTCGCTGCCCGTAAATGGAGTCAGACGAAAACTCATAGGAATTGTATTCCCTATATACCTTCCTAATGTCGTGGTAAATGTATCAATGATAAAAAGGGTTGGACCTGTTATTAACACAAAGATTAACAGAATAGCGGCTATGCTCAGATTTATGTTGCTCAGGAATCTAATACCTTTATTGAGTCCGGTAGTAGCAGTACGGTAACAACTAGAATTATTATTATTTGAGTAGCAATGCTGTTTCCAATGTTCAGTACTTGAGAAAAGCCCCCGTTTATTTGTAATGCTCCCAATCCTAGAGAAGTAGCTACTCCAAAAACCGTAGCGATAATTGCCAGGATATCAATACCCTTTCCCAGAAAGCCATTTACCCTATCTCCTATTAAAGGACGGAAAGTTACACTGATTAATCCGGATTCCCCTTTACGGAAACTATAATAAGCTAAGGCCAAACCAACAACCGTATAAACAGCCCATGGATGCAAACCCCAGTGAAAAAATGAATAACGAAGAGCTATTTGAGCTGCCTCTGCTGTTTCTGGTATAACTCCTTCTGGCGGAGCAGTATAATGAGTAACAGGCTCTGCAATACCCCAGAAAACTAATCCAATGCCCATACCTGCAGAAAACAGCATAGCTAACCAAGTGTAAAAACTATATTCTGGTTCATCCTCGTCATTACCTAGTTTTATTCTCCCATAGCGGCCAAAACCCAGCCAAACGGAAAACACTACAAAGGTTATGGTGGTTAAGAGGTAGAACCAACCAAAAGTCCTAATAATAAAGTCTAACAACTGCTGCATTATGGCTGCCATGCTCTCAGGCCGAATAATTCCCCACAATACAAAAAGTGTTATTATCCATACTGATAAATAAAAAACAGATCCTGTCCTGCCCTTGTTTGCTTTAATGTTAACCAGCTCCACGTATTATTACGATGCTTAGTTTTCCCCAAAACATAAGAAATTGCACTATATGAATCAATTGATTAACCGTTTATTTGTATTCTTAAGCCACTGTCATTTCCTGACCGCCCTATTAACGCATTCTCTGGGAGAGTCAAAAAGACAATTTCGATTTATTAGCTCAGTTCGGATATAATTATATATAGAGTGTTAAAATCTTTTGACAAAACAAATCATAGCTCAAAGCTTTGAGACGATAGAGTTACTTATCAGATAGCAGGAGGAATTTTTATGTTCAGAGTTGATGATTATGTTGTTTATGGTTTGACCGGAGTTTGTAAGATAACGGATATTGAAATGGATAAGATCGATGATGAAGAAAGCGAATTCTATGTGCTTAACCCAGTTTTCAGTGACAATATGACTATTAAGATTCCAGTAAATAATGCCACCGCTAGAATGCGAAAGACCATTACCAAAGAAGAGGCTTTATCCTTGATTGACATGATTCCAGAACAAGAAACCGTGTGGTTGAAGGATAATCGTGAACGAAGTGAAAAGTTTAAGGCAGCCCTTAAGACCGGAAAAAGTGAAGAATGGGTAAAAATTATTAAAACAATATATGAGGAAAAGAAAGAAATGGCTACTATTGGTAAGAAATTATCAAAAAGTGATGAAGATATATTTAAGACAGCCGAAAAGCAGCTACATGAAGAATTAGCAATCGCACTGGGGATTTCCCCGGATGAGGTTAGTGATTATATTTTTCAGCGCATTTCCAATGATAAATAGGACAGAATTATTCCTGTTGTAATAATTGGCCAGGCTGCGGCTCCCCTTCTTTCCTACCGCGCAATAAGAACTACTTCTATCATGTGCCACAACAACTGCCACCATAAAAACACGATTAAGCGACGATATTGCTGAAAATATTGTATGCTAATTATTGGCATGCTAAATAATTGTTGACAATATAATTGGGCAGAAATAAACTAAAAATAACTGTATTGGCGGGCTCGGTAAATTGGAAAATCCCGCCAACATTTATTAAAAGGAGGAGACAATAATGGATTTTAAGCTAAGCGATGAACAAAAGATGATTAAGGCCAATATGAGAGAGTTTGCCCAAAAGTATGTAGAGCCAATCGCAGAGGAAATAGACGAGAGCGGACGTTATCCCGAAGAGGCTATAAAACTACTTGGAGAAAAGGGTTATATGGGTATGCCATTTCCAGAGGAGTATGGTGGAGCTGGGACGGACTACCTGACCTATGCTATTGCAGTAGAAGAATTATCCCGTTCCTGTGCGGCAACCGGCTTCACTATGTCGGTACACACTGGATTAGCTTGCGGTCCCATAGCTCTTTTTGGCAATGAAGAACAAAAAAAGAAATACCTTACTCCTATGGCTAAGGGAGAACACATAGGTGCGTTTGCTTTGACTGAACCTGGAGCAGGGACGGATGTGGGTGCTGCCACTACCCGAGCGGTACTCGAGGGTGACGAATATGTGATAAATGGTTCTAAAACCTTCACTTCTAATGGGCCGGTGGCTGATACTTTTATTACTTTTGCCTGGACCAACCCCGAAGATAAAAGAAAAGGAATGAGTGCTTTTATCATAGAAAAAGGAACACCGGGCTTATCCATCGGAGAACCTATCATGAAAATGGGTATTCGGGCTTCTCAGACTTCGTCAGTATTCTTTAACAACTGCCGGGTACCCAAAGAAAACCTGATTGGCAACCCAGGAGATGGCTTGAAAATTGCTATGTCGTGCCTTGATCATGGTCGCATAGGCATAGCTGCCCAGGCTGTGGGTATCGCTCAGGCTGCTTTGGATGAATCCTTGGCCTATTCAAAAGAAAGAATTCAGTTTGGCAGGCCGATATCTAAAAACCAGGCTATTCAATGGATGCTAGCGGACATGGAAACGGATATCAACGCTGGAAGATTCCTGTATTATTATGCTGCCTATTTGAAAGACCAAGGGCAGCCTTTTAGTAAAGCGGCATCCATGGCCAAATTATTCTGCTCGGAGATGTGCTTCAAACATGCGGCTAAAGCTGTGCAGATTTTTGGCGGGTATGGATACTGCAAAGGACAAAAAGTAGAAAGACTCCTTAGAGATGCTAAAATAACTGAAATCTATGAGGGAACTTCCGAAGCACAGAGAATGAATATCGCCAGCAATCTGTTAAGATAAACCCGAGCGGTAAACGGGATCATTGTCTTGTTTACCGCTTATCGATTAATTAAGGAGAACAAAATCATGGAACTGGAGCAGTGTGTCAATTTCGCCCTTACAAAAGCCCAAAATATAGTACACCAGTTTTTCAAGGCTAGATTAGCTCCTTACGGAATAACTCCCGGGCAGTATGGTGTACTAAAATGCCTATGGGATGAAGACGGTCTCACGGTAAAAAAACTCGCTGAACGGATGTACTTGGACAGTTCTACGATTACAGGACTGTTAGACCGTATGGAAAACAAAGGATTGATAAAGCGTCAATCGTCTCCATCTGATCGCAGAGCCTTAAGCGTTGTTCTGACTCCGGCAGGAAAAGCGCTGCAGGAACCAGTGACACAGGCTATAATAGATGCTAATCAAGCTGTCCTGAAAAACATGAGTGAGGAAGAAGCTGATAGTTTCTTGAACATCTTGCTGAGTCTAAACGGTAAATAATATCAAATAAGCCCTAATAAGAGTTCATCTTCTTTGGAGTGGATAGTGGATAATAAAAGGATTTAATAGCGAGGCCTTCTATATTGACTGGGTATTCTCTTTCTCAGTAGCAAAAGTATTAACCGCTTTAAGCCGTTTTGTAATGGGGGGTATTTACTGAACAACAGTATCAATACCCCTAATATGCCAAGGGTTACACACAAGTTTAGTAATGGTTGCCTTAATAAAGCAGGTGCTTGCATCTGCTTTATTAAGACCTCATCCTGAGCTATCACCTCAATTTGTCCTACCTGTTCGCCCTCCAGGTATATTTTGCATGTGCCCAGTATGTCACCGATTCTAATTGGAGCTGAATTTTTAGGTTTTACTGAAAGACTGTAGGATAGATATGGAACTTCCTCGTCTGTGACCGCTACTTGCAGGTCCATAACTGGTCTAACTCTAACAGTTGGGGATTCACCATCTTCAATCATTATATCCCACAACAGGTCCTGGGTTTTACCTAGCTGTGCCATGTGGTAATTATCAAAGCCAAACTCCAATAGAGTTTCCAGATCTTCGTAAACCGTAGAGGAATTCAGTGACACAGCAATTAATAGCATATCACCTCTTTGGGCGGCACCTACCACACAGTTGCCTGCTTGACGAGTATATCCGGTTTTTACTCCGACAGCATCTTCATAACGATATAGCAACCTATTTTTATTCAGTAAAATACGATCTTCATCCGGACGGCTATCCCAGGGTATAATTTTTCTTTGGGTACTAACTACTTCGGCAAACACCGGATTGGCTAATGCCACTCTGGTTAATATGGCTAAATCATAAGCCGTACTATAATGATTTTCATCGTGAAGTCCATGGGGGTTAACAAAATGAGTGTTGTATGCTCCTAATTCATTAGCCCGCCTATTCATTATTTCCACAAAGTCTGTTTCACTGTCCACCATGCTCTCAGCCAGGGCCACACAGGCATCATTAGCCGAAACAAGCATAGCAGCATAGAGCAATTCCAGGCGCGTTAACACTTCACCCGCCTCCAGATATGCAGTACTCTCAGGTGTAGCTGCGGCATATTCACTTATGATTACTTTTTTATTTAGGTTGCCATTTTCACAAATAAGCAAACCGGTCATTATCTTAGTGAGGCTGGCCGGTGGAACCCGTTCTGTGCTGTTGTTTTCATATAATATCCTGCCCGATTTGGCATCCATTAAAATAACGGATTTCCCATTGGTGACCAACTCATCATTAGCTAATAAACAACTAGGTGTACAGAACAAAAACCAAAAGGCCATAAATAGCAGCCATATTTTTAACGATTTCATTTCATTACTCCGATATAAGTCCCATATAATTGGTGAAAGTATGAATCAGCCTTAACATGAACTGGCTCAGCAATTTAATTATTGAACGAGAGCGATTCCTTAAAAATTTTAGCAGTTCTGTGAGTAAAACAGCAACTACCAATAGCTACTAATCTCAGTGCAATTCTGTCCATCGAAAAAGGGGACTCCTGTCCCCTTTTAATCAACGCCTTAAATATAAAAGAGCTCAAGCTTCCCTATCTTTCAGCCTTCTTTGATAATAAATAAAAATTGGCAATGGTATTATTATCCATCCCAAACTTTTTATAAGATTGTTTTTGGCACGGATAATCTGACGTTCCGTTTCGGCTGTTACCATAGCTTCATATCTGATTTTCAATTCTTCTTCGGAAAGTTGGGCTATTTCTGTATCCTTAAGATCAGTTCTCTCCATGCCCCACCGCTTGTATTCTTCAAAAGTTTGGTAGTAAGGAGCTGGGGCAATAATGTCAGCAACAGCCATGAAGGCTGCTACACTTCCCCCTATAGTCATCATCAGAGTAGCAAACAGGACCAGGTAAATATAGACGTTTTTTATCACGGAATTCCCTCCTTCAGGTTTACTTGTCTTAATTGCCGCCACGATTACTCCAGTTATCATTAAAATTGAGACTAACAGAACAATGGGTACAAAAATAGATAAGGCCATTCAACAATCCTCCGAAAATCCTAATGCTTTCCTAGTAGAGATTTTACATATACTACGAATACAGTACCAAATAATTTACATAAAGTCTTAAAATATTTTTGATTGTTACTTAGGTGTGAATAAATCGGGTAGGAGGCTACCCATTAGTTGAGTAGCCGACCTCCCACACCACCGTACGTACCGTTCGGTATACGGCGGTTCCAAAGTTTACACTTGTTTAGCAGAGTAACATTCCATCAAACTAAGATATCCGGCACGTTTGAGCCGCTCATTGGATAAGGCAATCAACAAGATGGGGCTATGGGCAGTACGCCAATAGCCTTTTCTTGTATTTGCCCACATCCATGCTTGTTCTTCTTTGATTCCCAGGCGTTTGAGGTTCTCAAAGCGTGTACGGACTTTCTTCCATCGCTTCCATATCACCATCCGTATGCGGCTTCTAATCCATTCGTCCAGTCTCTGGAGCAACTTCTTGGCATCTGCCAGTTTGAAGTAGTTTATCCATCCCCGGATTGTTTGGTTTAGTCGGGTCTTCCTTGCCAAGGTTCCCATCCCGTTGCTGCGTCCTGTAACTTCCCGGATTTTATCCTTGAACTTCTGAACGCTCTTGGGATGTATCCTGAGCCTTCCTTCTCCCTTATGGATGTAGAACCCGTACCCTAGGTATTTAACCTCATTAACGTACGCTATCTGGGTCTTCTCCCGGTTCACCTTGAGAAATAATTTTCCTTCGATGTAAGGGAGTATGTGGTTTAGCGTGCGTGTGGCTGCTTTTCTGCTCTTGCAGAATATCAGCAGGTCATCCGCATAGCGTACGAAGCGGTGTCCACGTCTCTCCAACTCATGGTCGCATTCATTTAGCATAATGTTTCCAAGTAGTGGACTCAGTGGTCCACCTTGTGGTACTCCTTCAGGGCTGTCTTCAAACATCCCTCCTACCATGACTCCTGCTCGCAGAAATTTATGGATAAGGGAGATGACTCGTCCGTCTTTTATCGTTTCCGACAGTATCTGGATGAGCTTGCTCTGGTTGACCGTATCAAAATACTTTTCCAAATCCATATCGACTACCCATTTGTAGCCATCTGTAATATTGGTCTGGCATCTTTTGAGCGCATCATGGGCGCTCCTTTTCGGTCGGAATCCAAAGCTGTTGTTTGAAAACTGCTTCTCGAAGATGGGGCTTAGTACTTGGCAGATAGCTTGCTGGATTAGTCTATCTACTACGGTGGGTATTCCTAGTTTTCTGGTCTTCCCGTTCTCTTTGGGTATCTCTACCCGGCGTACGGGCTGGGGACGATATTTGCCGTCCCGGAGGGATTGCACGAGTTCATTCTTGTGTTCTCTCAGGTAGGGTAGAAGTTCATCTACCTGCATTCCGTCGATTCCACCCACGCCTTTGTTTCTCTTAACTTGTTTGTAGGCGCGGTTCAGATTGTCTCTGTTCAAGATTTGCTCTAGCAATCCTTCCTTCTGCTTACTTGTGTCGGTGCTGTCGGTTTCAGTCATCTTTGGTGGCTCGCACGCTTTGCGCATACTCTCTCTGTTCCGCAGATACCATTTGCAGATAGTCTTCAAATAGAAGTTGGCTGTGTTTTAAGTCGCCATTTTCAGTGACTTTCATTGACCTGCACCTCCTCTGGTTCGGCCCTTCCCTTTGTTTCTAGAAAACTCTGGTACTATGGCCTCTGCTGACTTCTCACGATAAATCTTGTTTCAACCGGGTTTCTTACTCTGTTTCCACCCGTCCGTGAGACCTCCCCGGGTAAGAGCGCAGTCTTTCCTTCCATCTATCTGCCACATCTACACCGCAAGCTTCCGGATAGTTTTGGGCTTCAGCTTGTCTTGCAGCCTTACCCAGCTTGCGATGCCTTCTATGTGATTTCTGTTCGTCAGACCAGAAGTTTGCCTCCGGCTTCCTTCAGATTCCACCTCGCGATGGACACCCTTGCCCTTGGCTATGTGCTTGGCACTATCAACCCGCACTAGGGACTTTCACCCATTAGACTGCGCCCATGCCGGGCGCACAATGAGAAAACCTCTCCCATAAAGGGAGAGGTTTTGTTCAGTGTTTAGAACGATTAACACAAAATGGTTTTTATGTTTAGCGGCGTTTAACAGTGCTGTATTGTTCTAGAGTCGGTCGCTTGAGGCAATGAGCATGAAAATACCGTTCTTCAAATGACAAATAATCATTTTCGCCAATAGGTTTCCGGCAGATTTTACAGCGGGTACTGGCAATCACTTTTTGCGTTTCGTTATAAAGATGTTTTTGATACCAAGTCATGGAAGCGCTGTTAGTCATAAACCCACCCCCTTTTTATCTCATCCCAGACACCGACATCAACATTCGTATTCGCTTAAAGACCAACCCCGTTCTTTCGTACCGACAGAAATTAAGGATGTATTTCACCGAACCTTATCTAATAAAATCTCTTTCCGACCTCTTGTTGTATACATTATACAATATGCTCTTTATAAGCACCATAATCAGTTGCAATAGAAAAAAGGTTAACAAGTTAGGGAAATGTTAGGAAACAGCGTAAAATTGTAGTCAAAGGTAAGCCTATAGTCTAGACCAGCAATTAATACATGAATACAGATCTTGAAACATTAGAAGCATATTAGAATAGTTCAATTGCTAGGTATGAAAATCCTAATAGGCTATAATGGGATAAAATGCTTTTTGAAATATATGGTGAACACGGGGTACGATAGTACGATAGCCTGTTTCTATTGATTCTCAGCTAGATATGTAGATAGGAAGGGGGATTTTACTTGAACATTTGCATTCTCGATGCGGAAACCCTAGGTGAAGATGTCGATCTTTCTGGATTAGACCAGCTTGGAAAAGTGAAAATCTATCCCTTCACCCCAAAAGACGGGGTCATTGAACGAATACAAGGATGCGAAATTGTAATCACTAACAAAGTAATACTTGATTCTTCTAACTTGCCCTATGCTCCTTCAGTCCGATTAATATGTGTGGCAGCTACTGGAACCAATAATGTAGATTTAAAATATGCACGTCGGGAAAAAATAATGGTATGCAATGTGGCTGGTTATTCCACTCCCAGCGTTGTTCAACACACCTTTGCCCTTTTATTTTATCTGCTGGAAGGGCTTTCGTATTATGATAGTTATGTAAAAACCGGCCTGTATAGCAAGAGTCAAGTATTTACCAATTTGCAAAGACCCTTTTGGGAACTAAATGGGAAGACCTGGGGAATAATAGGATTGGGAACTATTGGCAAAGGAGTAGCTAAAGTTGCTAAGGCGTTTGGCTGTAAGGTTATTTACTACTCTACCAGCGGGCAAAATTACAATGCCGACTACGATAAGGTTGGTTGGTCAGAATTGTTACAGCAATCGGATATCATCTCCATACATGCTCCCTTAAATTCTCAAACCTATAACCTATTGACCTATGATAGCTTTAAATTAATGCGCCCTAATGCTATATTATTGAATCTTGGTCGGGGAGGAATTGTAAACGAATTTGATTTAGCAAAAGCTTTGGACCAAGATCTGATTGCTGGAGCAGCTCTGGACGTTTTAGATAGAGAACCTATTGAAGCCCATAATCCATTATTAAAAATAAAAAATCCTGATAAACTTCTTATAACACCACATATCGCCTGGTCCAGTAAAGAATCTCGCCAAAGGCTGGTTCAGGAAATAGTCACCAATATTCAAGGATATCTCAAGGGTTCACCCAGAAACCAGGTTATTTAAAGGCGGCCCCTTGACCTCTTTCACAACTCCCCTTTTGGTTCACCTAGCCTAAGGAAGTGTTGTGACGAAGTTGATTAATAAATGTATACAGTACTTTCTCTTTGTGCAGTCTTGATTTGGGCTTAAACCTTGTTTACCCTATATGTTGTAAACAAATCCTAATTGGGAGGACATATGAATAACAAAATTAGAGTAGCAATTGTAGGTTTTGGCAATATTGGCCGATTTGCCGTAGAAGCGGTTCAAATGGCAGAGGATATGGAGCTAGTTGGGGTAGTTGATCCGTTCACAGTTAATTCATTGGGGCAGCCCCAGGGTATTTCATTGATGGGTTCCATTTCTGACTTGCCGGAGGTTCAAGTTGCCTTACTGTGTACACCTTCTCGTATCATGCCTGATTATGCTAGAAGGCTATTGGCTGAAGGTATTAATACCGTAGACTGTTATGATATTCACCATGAATTAGCTGACCTGCGCCTCGAGCTCGATGAGATAGCGCGAGCTAACCGTGCGGTGGCAGTGGTTTCAGCCGGATGGGATCCGGGAACTGATTCAATTCTTCGCTGTATGTTTCAATTCATGGCTCCTCGTGGATTAACGTATACCAATTTTGGACCCGGGATGAGCATGGGACATTCAGTGGCAGTTAAATCAATTCCAGGTGTTGAAAATGCCCTTTCCGTGACCATCCCATTAGGAACTGGAATCCACCGGCGTATAGTATATGTTCAGCTGGAGCCGGGAGCTGATTTTACCGAAGTTGAAAAGGCCATTAAACGTGACCCGTATTTTGTTAAGGATGAAACTCATGTGCAACAAGTCGATGATGTGACCCAGTTAATTGATATGGGGCATGGTGTACAAATGGAACGCAAAGGTGGTTCTGGCTCCACTCACAATCAACTGCTGCAATTTATGATGCGTATAAACAATCCAGCTTTGACTGCTCAAATAATGGTAGCATCAGCCCGGGCCAGCATGAAGCAGCAGCCGGGTGCCTATACTCTAATTCAAATACCCATTATAGATTTCATGTTTGGAGATGCGGATGATATTATTCGTGAATATGTCTAGCGAACAGTGTGACTGCTATTACCTAGCAGTCACACTACTAATCACTGCTGATTGTATTTTAATATCTAAAACTTTGAATTCAAACCAACTGAAATCCCCGATCTGTAAGCCCCTTACACTAAAATCCTGCTAAAATAACAATGTCATGCAAGTTAACTTGCCCTTTGCACGTATGTTAAGAAAAAAGAAGGGAGATGGAGAATTGAATTCCGAGAAATGCCGGGTGTTTTTGCTCCTGCCAATATTAGTTGTCGCTTTTATATTAAGCGGCTGTGGCTCCTCTTCATATCCAGAAGATGCCGTAGTACAAACCAGCCAAAGCGTGGCAGATATGCGTGAAGTTCCAGAAGATGGAGAAATGGTATATAAAGATAGCGAAAAAATAGGCTTAGAAAGAAAACTGGTCTATAATCTGGATTATACCCTAACCGTATCTGAGCCCAAACAGGCGATAAATGAAATAATTACACAGACAAATAAACTGAGCGGATATATGGTGGAGAGCCGTTTGTCTGCAGATAATGGTAAGTCAACCAACGCACACATAGTAGTTAAAATACCTCAAGATAAGATGGAGCAGATGTCAGTTTACCTGGAATCCCTGGGTACGGTTAATAATCAAACTACATACACTGACGACGTAACCATGGAGTACTACGACACAGAAGCCCGGCTCCAAGTACTGCAAAAAGAAGAAGAACGTATGCTTTCATTTATGGAGAAGGAAACTGCAACTATCCAGGACTTGTTAGCCATTGAACGAGAGATTTCTCAAGTGCGGGAAAAAAGAGAATCACTGCAAGCTCGTATGAATGTATTAAAAAATCAAACCGATTATTCCCAGTTTAATATCCGCTTGCAGCAATCCCTCAATGAGATAAGTGCTCCTCAGGGAACTATTGCAAATGCTAAAAAAGCCCTGGTTAACAGCGTAAACTCGATGATAAAATTATTTAATTGGTTAATAATCGCCTTTTTCGTAGTCCTGCCCTATTTGGTCCTGGTGGCGTTGGGGTATTACCTGTTCCGCACCATAAGGAAAAAGAGAACCTCTAAAAAAGAATAGCCGAAAATAATAAGGACACGTCATTCTTGTAAACTTGATGTGTCCTTGTTGTTAAGCTATCTTTTCTTAAAGTAAAAAATATCGTTATCACAGGTTATCTGCAGTATACCCTTCTGAAAGAGGTGGTATAAATGAGACATCGCCTCTCCTGCGGCAAATAATTTCTGTCCCCAAGGGAAATCCCGCCAATCCTTAAATGAAAGGTCCCATTTCATCTGTGAGGCTACGTCAACCCCACTCATGGAGCGGTTCCCTAATATGTCCAGGACATTCTGTAAGCGAGCTTTATGGTGTTCCTTTAATTCATTAATACGTCCTCGACAGTCCTCTATTAAATAACGGTGGCCAGGTAAAACTAAATCGACATCCAAAGCGGCTATACGGTCTAAACTGTTAAGGTAGTTGCCTAATACGTCCTCACCTAACTCCCAAAGGGTTATGTTGGGTGTAATCTTTCCTAAGATATGATCTCCCGACAGCAGCAATTTTTTATCTTTATCATAAAGACAAATATGCCCGGGAGTATGCCCCTTGGTTTCTATGCACTCAAAATTGTATCTACCCACTTTTATATTGTAGCCATCTTCTACTAAGGTAAAACCATCGAATACTTCCGGTGCATACTGATAACCAGGGTGGCGTTTAATGTTTTTCTCTACTCCATCAGCAATTAAGCCACTGTTAACCAAAAAGGCCTTGAATAAGAGCCAGTGAGAACTTTCCTGCCCTCCTCCTACCACGTATGCATCCGGTTCGCTCATCCAAACCGTTGTCTGTGGTGTAACCAGAAAACTAAGCAACCCGGCATGGTCAGAATGCAGGTGGGTAATAAAAAGGTCAGTGCTCTCCATAGTAGCTTCTAACTCTTTTAATGCCTTTACCATAGCCTGGCGGGATTCTTCACAGTTAAAGCCAGTATCAACCAGTAGGTTTCTTTCGTGACCGCGAATGAAATAAGAATTAGTTGCCCTTAAAGGGTTTCTTGGCAGGGGGATTTGAATCTTGAAAATGTCAGGTAATACTTGTTCAATCATAGCTACTCTCCTTACTTAATAATTGCTACGATTATCAATATTATAACATAACCCCAAAGGTTGCTTAACGGCCCTTAAAATTAGCTTCCCGTCGTTCTATAAATGACTGCACTCCTTCAGCGGCATCTTCACTCTTCATAATTGGCACCATATCGGGCATTAGCCTGGCTAGAGCCGCTCTAGTTCCTTCCACCCGTGCAATTCGCGCTGAGCGTAAGGCTGCTTGCACTCCCAGAGGGGCTTGTTTAGATATGCGGGTGGCAATTTCTAAAGCACGTTCAAACTGTTGGCCAGGCTCAGTTACTTCTTGTACCAGACCTAGACGGTGAGCTTCTGCCGCTGTAATTTCATCACCGGTGAGCAGGTAGCGCATAGCATTGCCCCACCCCAATTCCTCGTACATACGTACAGTAGCTCCACCCACAGGATAAATACCCCGCTTAACCTCTATTTGTGCCAAACGTAAATCGGATGCGGCTATCCGAACATCTGTGCACAAAAGCATTTCAAAGCCAATGGTATAGCAGATACCTTGTACAGCCATAACCAGGGGTTTACTGAGTCGGCGATCCTCATCCAGACCAAAAATGTCTATCATTCCCTCAGGAAGATCAGGCATTTTGCCCTCCGCAAAAACGCCGGCCCACTCCGCCAGATCCAGTCCAGCCGTAAAATGATCGCCGTGTGCAAACAATAGACCACAGCGCAAATCGGGATCTTTATCCAGCTGTCCATACGCTGTGGCTAGCTGCCAGTACATATCCAGGCTCAAAGCATTTCTCTTTTCCGGACGGTTCATACCAATTAGTAAAACATGACCCTGTCTCTCAACTGTAACCAATTCATTACTCATGCATTTCCCTCCCCAAATTTAATTTTTCTTGGAATCATGGGGTATCCTACTAAACTTACTATAGTTTGGTTCCATTGGTAGATTCCTTTTATAGTGCGTTCTCTTGCCAATTTATATACTAAGCATATCATATAACAAAATGGAAATGTGTGCACAGTAAACCACATCTAATTTCCTGCTTTAGTAGAGTATTACCTTCAAATTAGTCGGAATATTGGATACAATGAAAAGCGCCATTGTCTCACACCATATGAATAGCAGTTATATTTTTGAAAAGGAGGAAACTACATGGCAGGTAATGTGAAAGTAATGTTGGCACCAGGACGCTATGTTCAGGGACAAGGGGCTATTTTTGAAATTGGCCGTCATGTTAAAAGATTAGGTAATAAAGCCCTGGTAATAGGCGGAAAAACCGGTTTGGAGGTAACCCGGGCTGGGTGTGAAAAGAGTTTTGAGGAAAATGGTATTAGTCAAATAGAGGAACTATTTGGCGGCGAATGCAGTTTCCAAGAAATTGATAGGCTAACTGAGTTGGCCAAGCAACAGCAATGTGATGTGATAATAGCCAGTGGTGGTGGCAAAGCCATTGATACCGTTAAGGCTGTAGCGGCAGGAATTAATGCCGCCACAGTTATAGTTCCTACCATTGCCTCCAGTGATGCACCCTGCAGTGCAATGTCTGTTATTTACAAAGAAGATGGAACTATTGAAAAGTTTTTTATTCCCCCCAAAAATCCAGATCTAGTTTTAGTAGACACAGGTATAATTGCCCATTCACCAGTCAGAATGTTAGTAGCTGGCATGGGTGATGCTCTTGCTACCTGGGTGGAAGCTGATGCTGCTTCTCAATCGGGAGCTCGAAACCCAGCCCGGGGGCAAAGTACTACAGCTGCTCTCACCCTGGCCAGGCTGTGTTTTGACATTCTTATGGAATACGGTTTACAGGCTAAGATAGCTAATGAGAGACAAGCAGTTACTCCCGCTCTGGAAAAAGTAGTGGAAGCTAATATTTTATTAAGCGGCCTGGGCTTTGAGAGTGGAGGAGTTGCGGCAGCTCATTCCCTGCAAGATGGTTTGAACATGTTGGAGGAATGTCATGGCTTCTATCACGGCGAAAAAATTGGGTTTTTGACACTGGTGCAGATGGTATTAGAGGGGCGGCCCAAGGACTTGCTGCAACAAGTCTTTACATTCAATTATAAAGTAGGTCTGCCTGTTACTCTGGCCGACCTTAATATCGATAATATTGGCGAGAAACGGCTTAGAGAAGCTGTTGCTGTGTCATGTAAACCCAAGGCGATAATTTTCAATCATGCTTTCCCTATTACGGAAGATCTGGTTTATGACGCAATTCTGACCGCTGATCAGATGGGAAAACGCATTAAAGCAGGGCAAGCCGTTGTTTGAAATAAAATTGTTAAGCAATGGCCCAAATAAAATTAACTATTCCACCAGGAATAACGCTTCGTTATTAGAATATTATGGAATATAATATTCTAAAAAAAGGAGTGAATCACATGGCGGATTTCCAATACTATAATCTGGAACAAGAGGGACCAATTGCTTATTTAACCCTTAAAAGACCTGATCGCTTAAACACCATGGGATTAGGACCCTGGAAAGAACTAGTATTAGTACAGGATGAAATCGAGGCTAATCGAGACATAAGGGTAGTCATTATTAAAGCCGATGGTGAACATTTTAGTGCCGGTATCGATCTGCATGATCTGGAACAGGTTAACTCCCATTGGGTGGCTGACAATATTAATTGGCTACAACGGTTAAACAGCCGTTGGCAGGATATGAATGCCATTGTAATTGCGGCAGTGCACGGTGTCTGCTATGGAGCGGCTTTTGAGATGATAATAGCCTGTGATATCCGGATTGCCTCAGAGGATGCCCGCCTTGCTATTCCCGAAGTAAGATTTGGCTTATCCCCTGATATGGGAGGCAGCCAAAGACTGCCCCGCCTGGTGGGTCCTGGTCAGGCTAAACGCCTTATACTGGCCTGTGAAGAAATAGATGCCCGGGAAGCCAAAGAAATTGGCTTGGTAGAAATTGTGGTTCCCCGGGAAAAACTATATGAAAGAGCTGAAAAACTGGCCAAAAGAATTGTTAACAACCCACCTTGGGCAGTACGATTTGGTAAAAAGGCCATCAATGCTTCTATGGATAGCAGTATAGCCGGCGGTCTGCTTCTGGAGCAGATCCAATCTATTTTCTGCTGTGGTACTGAAGATCAAAATGAGGCTATCCGAGCTTTCTTTGAGAAGCGTAAGCCAGAATTCAAAGATAACTAGAGTAGAAACTAAGCACAACCGGCTCCCCATCATATAGAGGAGCCGGTTGTTCATTAGTGATTTAAAGTTATGGACGTTATCCGGGTAAATGCAAATTACCCTCAAAAGTTTGCAAAGGCATCTTAAACTCTTGTATTCCAGCCGCGTAAGGTGCTATTTCGTAGAGACCGAAGTATATCACCAGAGCATCGTCTTTAATATAATAAGATTGCTGCTCATCGATACCCGTAAAACCGCTGTCTCCTTCAAAAAAGATTTCCGGGTTGGCCTCTATCTGCTCAGCTATGAACTCATTTATTATTGAGGAGTAATCATAATCAGATGTAAATAAATCTCCTAAGATCAGCTCTTGACCAGTACTTAAATCGATATTGTACGGTACCCGTTCGGTGAAACCATGGGCTCCTCCAGTGTAACTGTAATAGTCAATATATAAGCTTAAGAAATGATCACTGCGAAAACCTTCTTGAATCCGTGATAAAGCTTGATAAGTGTGAATTGGATAGCCATTGATGCCGGCATTTGTTACATATTCATCCAGAGTAGAAGCTACTTCCTGCTTAAAACTATCAGCATCATTCTCCCAGCGTGCATTGATTTTCTCCTGCAGGGATTGATCAGTCATTCCATTGACTGCCGGTATTTCCAAATCAACCTCCATATGCGGGAATTGCTCTTGTACTTTTTTCTTTTCTATGGATTCCGAACTACCGCTCCAATTTGCAGAAGCTTGTAAATCAATAATATCCTTACAGGCAGTAATGATGCGAGCCATTTCAGCTCTAGTCAGATCATCGTAGGGATGAAAGTACCCCTGGTTACCTTTCATAATGCCAGTGTTATGGACAAAAACAACTGCATTCATCTCAGCCTCACTTAGATCTTGGGTGTCGCTAAAATAAGGCCTAATTAAATCCATGGGAACATTAATACTTTTAGCGGTAAAGGAGTTTTGAATAGCCTGAGCTATCTCCAATCTAGTCATGGAACGATCGGGATAAAAACTTTCTCCTGCAAAGGGAAAAATGTTGTTCACCATACTTACGAAAACTGCCTCAGCATACCAGGAATCATTGTTTACATCCTGATAATAGTCTGATACCAAGGGTTGTCTTTCAAAGCCTTTATCACCATAATCCAATTGGAAGGCTCTTACCAATAATGCGGCAGCTTGAGAGCGGTTTACCTTTTCCTCAGGTGCGAACAATAATTCTCCTCGTTCATTTTCCCCTATTCCATGCATGAGATTTTGCTCAGCCGCCTTATTAATATACAATTCTGCCCAGTGTCCGGTTGTATCAACAAATACAGAACTGGCCATTACTGAAGAAGGCATGAAAAACGTAATCAAAACTATCGAAGCTACCGCTGTAAAACGTTTAAGCATAAGCTTTCCTCCCATTAGTGTATATTAGATAGTACGCATCTGGTCGAAAATGCTTACAGTTGTTAGTGTTAATACTAATACTATTATATAATGCCAATTTTCACCAAGTTTGTTTACCAAGATGGAGTCAGTACTCTAACCGTACTGTTTTTACGGTTCTTTTTTGCGGCTTTATTTTTCTTCATTTTACTGATTATCAGTAAAACCGAAATTCGTTTGTCTTATCGTTTATTAACCGGAACACTTTTGGTGGGCGGTGTTTTTTATATGATTCAATCTATACTGTACTTTAATTCAGTACACTATCTAACCGCCTCCATGGTGAATTTGATATTTTATGCCTACCCGGCTATAGTTGCAATACTTTCCATTTGGGTCAATAAAGAACCGCTGCATCGGAATGTGGTGTTAGCTTTAATAGCTTCCTTTTTAGGCTTAATCCTGGTCTTAGGATCGGGTTTTTCTGGCCTCAATAAAATTGGCGTCTTGTCTGCTTTTGGAGCCGCCTTGGTCTATGCCATTTATATGTTGTTGAGTAATCGTTTAATTGAAGAAGTCTCTCCTATAATTACCTCCACCTTTGTATCTATGTTTGCTTCTTTTTCCCTGTTAATTGCTGGTGTAGCAACTGACAGTATTTCTTTTGATTTCAATCCTACAACCTGGTTACCGATTATGGGAATCGTCTTGTTTTCTACGGTTCTGGCCATATATGGGCTGTTCAAAGGTTTGGAGATAATTGGCCCGACTAAAGCAGCTATATTAAGTATGATTGAACCTTTAGTTACTATCTTGTTTGGATGCATATTATTCATGGATAAACTCACATCGGTGCAGTGGTTTGGTGCATTTTTGGTTATTTCTGGCGCCATATTGATTACCAAAGCGCGAGGGCAGCACGATACACGATAAATATACCCGTATGATTAACCTCACGGATGCAAATGCTATGGTAAAACCGTTAAAGAGGTGAACATATGGATACTGTCGATATGCTGCCCGAAGTACCCAGCTCATTTTGGATGTATTCAACGGAGACTACTAATTATCCTCAGTTAAACGAGGATCTCAAAGTTGATATTGCTATTGTGGGTGGTGGAATAGTTGGCATTACCACAGCCTATTTGTTAAAACAAGCTGGAGTGTCTGTTGCTGTACTGGATGCAGATCGGATTCTCCAGGGTACTACCGCCCACACCACCTCTAAACTCACTTCTCAGCATGCTATCATCTATGCCAAAATTAAGAAACAGATGGGTGAGGAGTTGGCCCGTCTGTATGCTGAAGCCAATCAGTATGCCATCGATATGGTTGAGAAAATCATGCAGGAGAAAAGCATCCAGTGCGATTTTGTCCGGCTTCCTGCTTATACCTACACCCAGTCTGATCAATATGTTGGGCAAATCGAAGACGAAATAGACACCGCACGCAGTTTAGGTATTGAGGCTTCTTTTCAAAAGGAACTTCCCCTGCCCTTCCCGGTTAAAGCTGCCATGCGTTTTGAAAACCAGGCTCAGTTTCATTGCTTAAAATTCCTCAAAGAATTAGCTAGAGATATTCCCGGCCAAGGCAGTCATATTTTCGAACAGACCAAAGCTGTGAATATCCAAGAGGGCAATCCCTTAACCGTAGTAACAGAACCAGGCCACCAGATAAAAGCCAACCAGATAGTAATTGCTTCTCATTTCCCCTTTTTCGATGGAGGTGGATTCTACTTTTCCCGCATCTACCTGGAAAGGTCCTATGTAGTAGCGGCTACCATTAAGGAGGAATTCCCCGAAGCCCATTTTATATCAGCAGAAGACCCGGGGCGATCTTTGCGATACACGCCCTCAAAATACGGTCGTCTGGTGTTGTTTGGCGGTGAACATCATAAAACTGGTCATGGAACTGACACCAACAAGCACTATAAGAATTTGCTTGATTTCGCCAACCAGCATTACCAGATTGATAAGATCTACTATCGCTGGTCAACTCATGATTGCGTGACCATTGACGGTGTACCTTATGTGGGCAACCTTACCGCCCGCAGCCCCAATATTTATGTAGCTACTGGTTTTGGAAAGTGGGGCATGAGTAATGGTATTGCCTCAGCTAAAATCCTCAGTGATTTAATTATCACTGGTGACAATCCATGGGCTCAGGTGTATAGCCCTTCCCGGTTTATTACCTCCGGTTCAGCTCTTAAAACATTTGTAGGTATAAATATAAGTGTGGCTGAAAAGTATATAACCGGTAAACTCGAGCCAGGTGATACAGATAAAAATATTGAGAAAGGTGAAGCCCGGGTAATCGATATAGATGGACACAGGATAGGAGCCTACCGGGATGCCCAGGGAACTCTGCATATGGTGGACACTACCTGCACTCACCTAGGTTGCGAATTAGCTTGGAATGATGCTGAAAAATCCTGGGATTGCCCCTGCCACGGCTCACGCTTTACCTATGAAGGTGAAATTGTTGAAGGCCCCGCCATTAACAAACTGCAGCATGTTAAGGGTGAACCCAATGAAGTAGAGGCCAGGATTTTCAGTTAATTATCTGTCGAAGAATAGACCGACATATCGCATTGATATGTCGGTCTATTACAAATTTACGTACTTTACATCCGTTTAGCCACATTGTTGACCAGTTGACTTAAAGAGGCCAGCATCACCGGTGCCGGATAATCCGCCAAGCCCCCGGTCATATACTGATCATACAGCTGGCGGGCTAATTCTTCCGTATCCGTGCCAGCAGTTAATTCCTTCTTTATAGCCTCAAAAGCATTCTGTGCTGAATCCAGAGAACGCCGGTAGAAGCTTTGAACCTTTTCAGTGCCAATAACAACTTCACCGTGGCCAACCGCCAGTATTCTGGTAGGGTAATCCATGAGTTTACGGATACTATCGAGATATAAGTCATAGTCCTGGAAGAAAACTGGAGCTATGACTTCAGGGGAAATAGCTGTTCCGGCTGCATCGGATACAAACATGACCTCTTCTTGGGGCAGGTAAGCTGATATAGAACAGGAACTGTGTCCCGGGGTCTCAATTATCTGCAAAGTAAGATCGGAACCTAGTTCGAACACGTCCCCCTCCCCTACTACCTGATCAATCTTTAGCAATGCTATATCAAAAGGAGCGGGTTTTTCACTGATGCGGTGATCATTATAGTAAACATCACTCACCAACTGGTCACCTAACTGAATAGCCTTACAAACCTTTTCTTTTGACAATAGCCTTTCTGTTCCCGCACTAGCACACACCACTGCCTCTGTAAACATTTGTCTAAATGCTGGTATTCCGCATACATGATCAAAATGGGAATGAAGAGCTATTATATGTGATATTGCCGGTTTTATTTCTAGAGATTCCCACTGTTGCTTAAAAGAAGGTATTCCCGCACTCATACCTCCTTCAATCAGAGCCGCTTGGGATGTGCCTACGATGTAGTGGTTAAAGTGTCCATTACCGAGTAACAGTACATTATCCGAAATCCGCAAAACCAATCCCTCCATATGCTAGTATTAACAAGCTATTTCGTCATGGTTGGACCGATATCCTTTTGCCGGAATATGAGGGATTGGTAAACCACTCAAGCACCAGTTATAGATGCCAGCGGTCTGAGCCCTGAGGAAGTATGGAACCAGATTAAATCGCGCATCATGATGTGACATAAGACCAAAAGCAGCCCTATTCATAGGTAATAAGGCTGCTTTTTGAATTGGCTTAAGACATACTTTCTATAAAGGTGGTACAACAAGTTCCATCACTAGAATTAGCAATGTCATCACCCATAGCATTGACTTCCAGAGCATCTGCATAGCAGAAGCCGCTTTTGTTATAATAACAATTTTCTACTCCGCATCTTACCTGCATTCTAGGTGCACTCATCTTGGTTCCTCCTTTGCGCCCATGTAATATTTTTCTTCTTATTATTGTGTACCTTGCCTTTATGTTTTATGTTGGCAAATAGCAATAGGATAGTTACTCCTCATGCCCACCTTCCTTAATATTTTCAGGGACACCACTATATGGCTAATATAATAACCTCCATTTAGACATAATAATTGCAACTGAAAACTGACAGCTTATCAATTTGCATGAATTCGGAAAGGACCATGGGGTGGCTTATGCAGGTGGCTGGGGGTTCCAGCTTACCTGTAATGCTGGTGCCGCTGTGTTAGTGGCAGCCTTTTTAGTAGCTAAGCCATTGAGAAATCTAAGAATAGCTACCGTGCCTGAGTTTTTTCGCAAGCGTTACAACAATACGATACTGCAGGTGATTGTACCTCTGGTAGTAATTATCACTATTACAGCTTATACCGTAGCTTAGATGAAAGTTGCCGGTATGATGGGAGAAAAAATTCTGGGCCTTCCTTATGAATGGGGCGTTATCATTATAGCTGCCGTTTTCATTTTCTATAACAGCCATTGGAGGTATGTGGTCCATCACTTTGACTGACCTTTTCCAGGGCATGGTGATGCTTTTCGTATTAACCTTAGCAGGTATTCTGTGTTTTGCTAACTTTGGCTCACCCACCGAGCTGTATGCTAACGCCGCAAGTCTAAGGCCCCAGTGGAGCACAAATACTTCAGCGGCCTACCTTCGGCTGGCGTTCTTTGGCGGGTTTATGACCTGGGTATTTGTGCACAGTTGCTTGCCTCACACTATAATGAGAGTTTTTACAGCCGAAGATGAAAAATCCGGTCGACTTGGCTTATCTTTTGGTTCCTTTCTAATATCGGCATTTGCTCTTCTGGCTCTGGTTTATATAACCGGTGCGGCAGTCATAGTTAATGGCGGTGCCGACCTCGAATCATATGATTATGTATTTATGACGGTAATAGACTCCATATTCCCAACCTGGTTCCAAGCTGTAACCTATGCTGGGGTATTTGCTGCAGTAATGTCATCGGTTTCCGGTATGTTGCTTTCCATTGGCTCGGCAGCATCATTTGACCTGGTACAGGTTCTAAAACCTCTAATATTGTCTCAAGCTTGCAAACCTCTAAGTGTCGTAAAAAATCTAGTACTTAGAGGTTTTGCTTTGCATATAGTCATATCCACCGGCCTGTTATATAATGGGCCCGGGATATCAGGTGGTGATTTCTTGAAGGTTTTAATAATGCCAATATTACTTCGTTTTGTCCTCGGAGGCGGAGCTATCGTAGCTTGCACTTTAATAGCCAGAATATCAGGACCACGTATTGGTGGGATTTTTGCTGCCTTTCCAGCAGTCTACCTGGCCGCTATACTTAGCCTCTATTTAGATTATAGAGGTGAAGAGTTGATAAAAATGTCTGTACATATATCTGAAGGAGCCTTAGTAGGCATGCTGGCCAACATTATTTGTGCGGTGGCCGCCAGTCATCTGATTATGAAAAATGGTTGGGAAAAGGGACTGGGACTAGCCCTTTTTATTTGGTTGTTAGCTGCTACTTGTATATACTTTACTTGGAAACTGGTGATAACATGAGATACACCGGAATTATACTGGATTTAGTTTTGCGCTTTCTCTTCGGTGGAGCGGCTGTAGCTGGTTGCTATATATTACTTTTAATCGTGCCCTGGAAATCTTTTGCAGGCATATTTGCTGCCTTCCCGGCTGTTTTAGCCTCAGCGGTAATCATGACTGGTTACCTAGAAGGCCGCCAAGCAGCTGCCCAGTTAGCTATGGGAGCCACAGCTGGTATGCTGGGATGTACAGTATGCGTCGCGGTAACCTGGTGGGGATTACTGACTGGTTTAGGATGGATATGGTCAATAGCTATATCCATTCCGGCTTGGTTGATCAGTTCTCTCATATTTATACGTTTAATAAAGAAATAACCAACATAAGCTTGCTTAAAATACCACTCATTGCCTTGTAAGCAGCAATTATCACCCAAGATCAGGCTACAAAAAGTGTGTCTATGTAGAGGATTAATCCTGGTCGGGCTCTTCTTCTACTAATTCGAAACGGTTGACAATGCGATTTTGGGATTCTAACTCCTTTTTCCCGCAAAATAGATCATAGGGACGAGCATAGACTACTCCGGTAGCCAGGTTCTTGTAAACTACCAGAGGACAATAGTTTTCACTGTGAAGTGCTGTGGTAATAACTTCATATAAATCCCCTTTGAAATGTCGATAGCGTTGGCCCGGTTTAATTAAACGAGTGATAGGGGGAGCATTGATTTCCTTTCTGATAATAGCTTGCAGCTGTTCATAGGCGTCAGCTAAAGAACCTATATTATATACCACGTAATCCGAGGCGCCGATTTCTTTAATTTCTTGTTTGGCGTTAGCAACCTTCCTTTCGTATTGAATCTCTTCACAATGGTGCTGCAGGTCCTGCAAAATATCTTTCAAATCACGATAAATAAAAATACTGACAATATTTTGAGGACCCAACACATTCTTAAGGATGCGCAACCCCTCCAAGTTTAGTATAGCCAATCCATTTCGGCCAGTAGCCTGCACACGTTTAATCTCAGTTTTGGTAATACCATAAGTATTGTCCAAATACCTGATTTCCTCTACAATTTCGCCCTTAACCCGGTATTCAGTATATTGCTGGGGACTCACAAAGTAGTATTCCCTGCCTTCTTTCTCTCCGGGCTTGGGAGCTCGGGTGGTGAATGAGATAATAGGCTCAAGATAATCATGGTCATTTAATAACAAGTAATCCATTAATACTGTTTTGCCGCTGGATGGAGGTCCATTTAATACGAAAATTTTCATGATTTTTCCCCTCCCCTTAATAGTCGATATTAATATCTATTTCTGCCAAAATAACGTAAAATACGCAAATTGTCTATACACACTCCCATATATTAGGAGTCAATGAGGAAATAATGAGATGATTTAAAGTGAGTTTGCTACAATAGAGGTGAAAACAGGAAGGAAGTGAGACAATGTCCTTAAAATATATTTTGGCCATTGATCAAGGCACAACCGGTACCACAGCCTTACTTATAAATCAGGCCGGAGAAATCATTTCCCGGACTTATCGTGATTTCACGCAAATTTATCCCCAACCAGGATGGGTGGAACATGACCCTCAGGAGATTTGGGCCGTGACTCTAAGTGCCGTTACTCAGGCCCTGCTTCAGGCCAATTTGAAAAGCAGTGACATTCATGCCATAGGCATAACCAACCAGCGGGAGACTACGGTAGTATGGGACCGGGAAACTGGGATGCCCATAGGCAATGCTATAGTCTGGCAGTGCCGTCGCACCACTCCCATATGTGAAGAAATGAAACAAGCTGGCTGGGCCCCTAAAATTAGTGAAAAGACCGGGCTAGTAATCGATGCCTATTTTTCAGCCACCAAGCTGGCCTGGATTCTAGACAGTTCACCAACCATTCGTTCTCAGGCCGAAGCAGGAAAATTATTGTTTGGAACCATTGACAGCTGGCTTCTATGGAAACTGACTGGTGGTAAGGTACATGTCACTGATATGACCAATGCCTCGCGAACTATGCTTTATAATATTCATCAACTCCATTGGGATAATGATATCCTCAGCTATTTCAATATTCCCACCGCTATGCTACCTCAAGTTGGCAGTTCCTCGGAAATCTACGGTTATTCTGATCCCGGGCTGCTGGGCAATGAGATTCCCATAGCTGGCCTAGCCGGTGATCAGCAGGCGGCACTTTTTGGACAGACTTGCTTTGAGCCCGGTCAGGCTAAGAATACCTATGGTACCGGGTGTTTTTTGTTAATGAATACCGGCCAACAGGCCGTACGGTCCCAACATGGTCTTTTAACTACTATAGCTTGGTCTCTTAATAATAAAGTATACTATGCCCTGGAAGGCAGCATTTTTATCGCCGGTGCCGCTGTTCAGTGGCTAAGAGATGAGCTGAAAATTATCAACACTGCTGCGGAAACTGAAGCTCTGGCTAAATCACTGCCCGGAAATGACGGGGTATACCTGGTACCTGCTTTTGTAGGCTTGGGAGCACCTTATTGGGATATGCATGCCCGGGGCACCATAATGGGGCTAACTCGAGGAACTAGCCGTGCCCACTTAGCCCGGGCAGCTTTAGAGTCTATCGCCTATCAAACCGTGGATGTATTGGAGGCCATGCAGCGGGATTCAGGAATCGCTCTGCAAATTCTTAATGTGGATGGCGGAGCATCGGCTAACAACTTTTTGATGCAATTTCAGACTGATATACTAGGTGTTCCGGTAGAAAGGCCGGTCAATACTGAATCTACTGGCATTGGTGCTGCCTACCTTGCCGGTTTAGCCAGTGGATTCTGGAACAGTCTAGAAGAATTGCAGAACATGCGGCGGGTAGACCGTAAATATGTTCCGTCAATAAATAATGACCAGCGAAATAGTCTTCTGCAAGGTTGGCATAAAGCAGTAGGCTGTACTTTGACCCGTTCCTGAGCTGCCTGATAGTTGTCACTTGCGATGCAGACCACGATGAATGAAAACATTGCTGGTCGGCTTAAGCAGGAGTATTAGCCGGGCGAGGAGTCTTGGAGCGAGCTGGCTAACACTCCTGCAAAGCCGTGGTTAGCGTCGATATAGAGATTGGCACGCGTTGCGTGCTCCCGGTGTATGGCAGCCAGTAGGTTTGCTATGCACACCTGTTCCGTCGCCTCGATATAGTGACGGCTCGATGAACGACTCAGGTAAGAGGCTTTTTACAGCATAGACTGATTAAGAGGTGAATAAGATGGAAAACGAAAACATTTACTGGATTCCCTTCGACTTAATGGAGCAATTCATGGTCGATGTCTTTAAGGGGGTAGGTGTACCGCCAGAAGATGCTAAAATATGCGCCGATGTTCTTATTACTGCCGACAAACGAGGTATCGATTCTCATGGCATAGGCAGGCTAAAACCAATTTATTACGACCGTATCAAAGCAGGGATTCAGGAACCGGTGACTAAAATGGAAATTATTAGAGAAGGGCCGACTACTGCTGTTATAGACGGTCACAATGGAATGGGCCACGTTATTTCCTATCGAGCGAACCAAATGGCTATAGAAAAAGCCACTGCTTATGGTATGGGCATGGTAGCAGTCCGAAATTCCACCCATTATGGGATTGCCGGCTATTACGCTTTAATGGCCGTTGAAAAAGGCATGATTGGGATAACCGGAAGCAATGCTCGTCCTTCTATTGCCCCTACTTTTGGAGTGGAAAACATGCTGGGTACAAATCCCCTTACTTTCGGTATTCCCACTGATGAAGAGTTTCCCTTTGTTTTGGATTGCGCTACTTCGGTATCCCAGCGTGGCAAAATTGAAGTATATAACCGGCAAGGCCAAGAAATACCCCCAGGATGGGTTATCGACGAAAATGGGAAAACTCGAACCGACACCGCCCAAATACTGGTTGATCTGGTCAAAGGAAAAGCAGCCCTTACTCCCCTGGGAGGACTGGGAGAAGAACAGGGTGGTTACAAGGGCTATGGTTATGCCACTGTAGTAGAGATATTGTCAGCAGCTCTCCAGCAAGGTGCTTTCTTAAAAGCATTATCTGGCTATGATGAAAATAGCCGGATGCAGCCCTATCGCCTGGGACATTTTTTCATAGCTATTGATGTAGAAGCTTTCACTGATCTGGAACTATTTAAGAAAACTACTGGAGACATACTGCGTCAGCTAAGAGCATCAAGACTTTCTCCAGATGCCCAGCGCATTTATACGGCGGGTGAAAAGGAGTATTTAGCATGGTTAGAACGTAAAGACCGGGGCGTTCCTGTTAACCAGGCTTTACAAAAGGATATGCTGGCCATGAAAAATGAATTAGGTCTGCACCAGTATCATTTTCCTTTTGAAAATTAACCAACTATATATTAGCTGAGGTGGTGGATTATCCATTCCCCTACTTTGGCCAGAACATCTTGACGGTGTTCCGATGATTCATTCATGGTTTCATGCAGCAAACCGTCGAATATGTATAGGGTCTTATCCACTGATGTGGCCCGTTCCATAATATGTTCGCTGCCCCGGTAGTCAACAATCGGGTCTTCCCGGCCGTGAATAATCAGCAGCGGTATGGATAGTTCCCTAGCCCGTTGCAGAGCTTCCTGCCCTGCTGATATAAACTCTGTAAACCAGCGCACACTGACTTTATCATGCACCAAAGGATCATTTACATAATTTTCTACTACTTTTTGATCATGGGATAACCCTGATGCATCAAGACCATTGGCTATTAATAATCCGGGAGTAAACCGTGACAAAATACGCACCAGTTTTAGTTGCCAACCAGGTACTTTAAGTATAGGGATTAAGCCTGCTGATGATAGTATTAAAGCATCCAATTTATGGGAGTGGCTTAGAGCATAACGAAATGCAATGACCCCACCCATGCTGTGCCCCAGAAGTAGCAAAGGAAGATTAGGATTTTCATTATGGGCCATCTGTATTAGAATATCTAAATCATTAACATAATCAATAAAGCTGGAAACATGCCCCCGTTTCCCTTCCGAACGTCCATGTCCCCGGTGATCCAGAGCATAAAAGGATATATTATGTCCTGCCATCTGGTCCAGTAAATGCTGGTACCTGTCACTGTGTTCACCCAGACCATGGGCAATAACTACCACACCTTTAACATGGTTGCTGAGCCATTTTTGATAAAATATTTTCAAACCATCCGGCGACGAAAAGTAACTACTGTTATAATCATAATTCTCCACTCCCATCACCTCGTCACACAGTTTCTTAAATAGCTAATTCTTTTTTTGCCTGGGTAATCCTTCTGTTCAATCTGGCTCAAAATTAAACAAGACGGACCTCGAGCCCGTCTTGCCATATCAAGTTTCACCTATGCATAGGTAAGTGAATTGGAATTGGTAACCATACTCCAGTACTGCTGTTCATTATCATCTATATGTCCGTGTGAGTCTTTGAAAGCTAGATGCAGGGTATCGGAATAATCCACCACAAAGGATGCCACATAATGGTCGCCTTTGCGCTGCATGGGTACTTCTCGCTTACCGAACATCTTATCTTTAGGGCCATACCCAATTATTAAGGTTATGGGCTCACTGCCTGACTCTGCTGTCAGTTTGCCGGCATAAGTGACAACTGTTTCTTCGCCTACCCCCGGCGGATTGGGTTCTACAGTAACACCGCCTGGCAAATCCACTCTGGCCATATTAACACTCCTTTATTTAAGATTTTGGGCATAGGTTGTGCAGCCAGAGTCAATTTATGCGGAGCAAAGCAGATAAAAGCTCTATAAATCAGGCTGGTAAATGTATTCCAGTTCTTTGCGTGAAGAATCATAAAGGAAGAAAGTTGGAACAGCTGATGGCAAATAATTGCCCTGAGCAATATCTAGTTTTAGCCATTCCAAATGAATTCGCCTACGTCTTTGCCGGGGAGACACATGAGCCAGTTGCGGAAAGTGCAGAGTCATGAACTGGTCATCCTTTAGAAAGCGGTATAGGCGGTCACTGTAATCTTCGGGATTAAAGCTTTCCAATGCATAAGGCAAACGGCCGGTTGGAAAAGAACTTAAATAGTCAAGCTTTAACAGCTCCTGAATCAGTAAATGTTCTTTCGGGCAGCAGTGCTCAGCGAATTTAAGCAGGAATCTGTATTCTGCTTCCTTGCTGTGTTGACGAAGATGATAATTGTTTTCACGCCAGGATTTAGCCAAATCCGCAAAGCATTGAAAGGCATCACCTTGATAGGTTTTTTGGGTCAAATGTTCAATTGTTGCCTTAAAATGTCGGGAGTTATAAAAACGCACCAGCATTTCTTCTATCATATGGAGCCGGTCAAGCTCAGCAAAGGAGATGACATTATTACTTAACACTTCATAGGGTGCATAATTCTGAAAAATATATTGGTAATGAGCAGCTTGGTCACGCAAAGGTGATCCTTTAAGCATTTTAAGAAATCCTAGCTGAATCACATCCGGCTGTAAATAAAAGACTTCATTAAACGAATGGGCGAACTGATAGTAGCTTTCATGAGGAAGGCCGGCAATAAGATCTACGTGCAGGTGTATGTTGCCCATTGCTTGTAGACACTGTATACGATTACGCAAATGGGGCCAGTCGGTTTTACGCCGAATTGCTTTCAAAGTAGGAGAATAAGTGGATTGAATGCCAATTTCAAAATTAAAAAGGCCTTTAGGGACCCCAGCTAAAAAATCTAGCATTTCATCAGATAAAAGTTCAGCGTTTATCTCAAAGTGAAACTGAGTGGGTGTATCGTGTTCTAGGATAAACTCCATAATTTGCCGGGCCCGTTGTTCGTGACAATTGAAAGAGCGGTCTACAAACTTAATTACTTTAGCACCGCTCTTAATTAAGACTTCCAGCTCCCTTTTCACCCGTTCCAGAGAAAAAAATCTTACTCCGGTCTCCTGGGCTGAAAGGCAGTAGGAACAGGAAAAAGGACAGCCCCGGGAGGTCTCGTAGTAGACCAAGCGACCTTGAGTGTTATGCATATAACTTACTGGTGATGGTATAACATCCAGGTTTTTTATGGGTGTTCGGGGCGGTCCTACTATTAATTCATCGTTATACCGTATTACCAAGCCGGGAATTTCCGAAGGAGCCTGTCCATTAACTAGAGTTTGCAATAGTTCATACATAGTCTCCTCGCCTTCACCGCAAACGATCGCATTGATCTGAGGCTGTTTAATCATAATATCCTCAGCATCATAGGAAACCTCAGGTCCTCCTAAGACAATGTAAGAGTCCGGTCTTATTAGCTTTAAGTCTTCACTTAATCTTAAAGCTAGGTCTATATTCCATATATAGCAGCTGAACCCATAAACATCACTTTCGGCAGCATACAACCGGGATAGAATAGCATCATAATGATCATTAATGGTAAATTCCAAACTGGCTATGGACCAACGAGGGTCCTGACAAAAGCTTATTAGGTAAGCACATGCTAGTGATGTATGGGTATAGCTGGCATTTAAGGCAACTAGAGTAATTTTCATAACCACTCCTATATTAATTTCAAACTTTTGTATTGGATTATTCTTCACCTATAATCCGTACCTCCGGCTCTAAGCTGATGTTATATTCATTAAGAGCCCGGTGTTGGATGTATTTAATCAAATCAATTATATCCTGGGCACTAGCCTGACCGCAGTTTACAATAAACCCCGCATGTTTGGTGGAAACCTGAGCATCACCGATCCTAAATCCCTTTAGCCCCATTTTTTCTATAAGAGGGCCTACATAAATGCCGGTGGGTCTTTTAAAGACACT
>CZCB01002405.1_pt1 | contig 32407 bp, 32 predicted proteins | sample 591991 | NCBI WGS metagenome assembly CZCB01 (sample SAMEA3556809, study PRJEB10932) | anaerobic digester metagenome
TATGCATCAAGTTTTAATAAGTTTATTGAAATTGAGAATATAGATAATGGTGAAGGTGATTTTGGCAAGGAAATTATTTTTACTGTACATCATGATATTTATGATATTGATGTTAGGGATTTCGAGTTAAAAGATAGTAGAGATGTTTCCTTCCTTATTTTAGATATTATAAAGGTTAGGAAAAAACAATATAAACTTACATTATTAGATTTTAACAATGCTATAGGAGAGGTTACCATAAGATTTAAAGGACTATATGGGAAAAATGAAGCAGGTAATAAATATGATGAATTTGAGGGAACCTTTATACCAATAAATTTAGTTCCATTAGATATTCCAATTCCCACTGTGGAGGCGATATGGAATGAGTAAAAGTAGAGGAGAAAAAATAGCAATTAAATTTACAGAAGAGTTGATTGGAAATATCAGTGGTACGACTTTCCCTATTCCTTACAAATATTATAGATGGCTTATTAATTCAACTTGGGTTAGTAGTGGTAGGCTTTATTTATATGAACTTGAATTTTTTAGTAGTGGTATAAAAGTAAATACAAATAAAATTATATCTATGGCTGGTAGTAGTAGATACTCCTCAAGTTATGATGTAAATAGGTTATTTGATGGCTCTGTTCCAGGGACAGAGTGGGATGCAAATGGTAGTTTACCTCACTGGGTAGAGATAGAACTTATTGAGGAATTAGCAATAGACAAATTTAGATGGCATACAGGAACAAGTAGTAATAAACCAAAAGAGATCATATTGCAAGGTTCGAAGGATGGAGTTAACTGGATTAATATTTATGAGGATGAAAGTCCAAACATAAATAATTGGATTGATTTTAATGTTGTTAGTAAAGGTAATGAGATAGCTTTTACAGTAAAAGGAAAAGAAAGAAAACATATAAACGGTATTCTTATTGATGGTGATTATGAAGTTTACAAGGTAGAACCACATCCTACTGAGGAAAACACTATTTTACTTGTAATGAATCCCATTAAACGATTTAACAATGTAGAGGATAAGCTTATTGTATCTTATAATTCAGAAATAGGAAATTTAGTTGGAATAGGTGGAAAAGTTGAAAGTTTTGAGGTGGAATTTAGTCCAACTGAATTAACTCAAAAATTAAACCCACATATATTAGAACATATAGAAGTAAGGAATAATATCAGCATCAATTTTATAAAAGTGAGTTATAAAGAAAGATTTGGGGCTGAAAAAATAACCTCAAAACCAAATGTTTCAGTTGATTTTATAAGTGTAGATGAAATCAATCCATAGAAAGGATGTGATGATGTGGATATAAAGATGGAAAGTAGATTTCATAACAGATTTGATATTGAGGTAAGAGATAAAGATACTGGGGAATTAAAACAAAAAGGACAAGCTGAAAATATTATATTAGATAGGATTTATACACGGCTATGTAATTTTAGCTCATATTTTAGTTATATTCATTTCGGTCAAGGTACTGGAATATTAGATCCATCAAGAGAAATCTTATTTGATGAATTAGGATACAAATCTGCTGAAACAGAGGAAACAGTGATAGGCTTTCCAATTAGTAAGTGGACTAGAAAGATAGTGCTTAATCCTGAAGAGTATGTGGGGAAGTCAATAACAGAGGTTGGAATAAGTGATACTTATTCAACCACTAAATCTAAAAGTTATATTAATACTCATGCTTTAATTAAAGATGCAGAAGGAAACTTATTAAGCATAGAAAAAACTGATACAGATGTAGTTATTATTTATGCTACAGTTTTTATAGAATTACAAAACAGAAGTTCACACATAAGATTCGATGAAAGTCCTGATAATCCTTTGATTAATTATCTTACTGGAGGTTCATCCCCAAGTAATACATTAAGTATTGGGGTGTATTCAAATGATACACCATACTTTATGGGGATGCAGATGGGGACTAGAACATTAATTAGGGAATCAAATGTATCACAAAGAAAAGTAGTTTATTCTATAAGATTAGGGATTGAAGATTTAAATAACATTGATATATCCGAGATAGGTTTGCAAAAAGTGTTTAGATGTAATTTAATCAAATCAGGAATCTGGGGTGGACATAGTTTCCATCAAAGGAAAATTGGAATAGGAGATGGCACTACTACTATTTACAAATTATCAGATAATAAACTGAGTAATGTTAGAATTTATGTTGATGGGTTGTTGAATACAGATTACACACTGGATAATTCTAATACTGATTATCCATATATACATTTAAGTGAAATAGTTGAACCAAACGAGATTAATTCAGATGTATTTGGGAGACCTTATAACTATGTAACGATTGCTGGGATGGAAACTCACATTTTTAAAGTAGATCCAGAAAAAGCACTAGGGAAGACATTAATTATATCAGGATATACTTCTAGTACAGGACAATGGGATATGTATGTATATGGTTCCTATGATAATGTAACCTACAAATTAATTGGACAAATTAGGACATATTCTTTCACTAGTTTTGAAGTAGACATAACTGAACCTTTTGAATATTTGAAGTTTGATGGTGGATGGGCTGGAAACAACATTCGATTAATAGCTATTAAGGGTAGAAGAAGCACATTAATATTTAACACACCACCTCCTGAAGGGTCAATAATTACAGCTGATTATACAGTACCGTACATTCCAAAGACAGAAGACTATGTTCTTGATGTAACCTGTGAAATTCAATTCGGAGAAGGTGCATAATAATGCAGCTTAAATTTGAAGAAGTTCAAGGATTGGGTACTGGAAAATATCCAGAGCTACTTCATTTTTATGATAATGAAGCACAAGTTTTGTTTTTGAAAGACGGAGAGTTATATGGGAAGATAACAAATACTCCATTAGGAGATTGGAAAAATAGAGAATTTGAGGATGAAATAAAAATTGCAGTTGACAAGAACATGGAAAACCTTGAATTAAGTTCAATGCCAGGATTTGGGGTATTTGGTTGTTATAAAACAGAGAATACACATAAACTTATAATTTATGAGCTGCAAATAGATATAAGTCCTTATTTAATTTCTGGGAATATTAAGCATAGCATATCTTCTCCAATTTCTACATTTAACTTGAATTTAGAGAACCCTAAAAATACTAATCCTGAGTATAAAGGTGAAAATGTGTTAATATCAGAGGATTTTACTCATCTTCATCCAGGTTCAAAACTTGTATTTAGATTTCAAATGGGAGATAGTGAAGACTATGATATGGGTTCGTTTTATATAGATAGGAGTAGCTATTCTATTTTATCAGAAAGTGTAGGAGTCGATGGTAGAAATCTGATAGGAAAAGCATTAAAAGATCAAAGTTTTGGTAATGACAATACTTTTTCATACAATACTTTAACTGAAATAATAAGAAGCATATTAATTGGTGCAAATATTAGTCCGTACAAGATTTTAATTGAAAACACATCAATAAAGTCAGGTTTTTCCTTTCAACCTAACATGGAATATTTATCAGGTCTAGAAGAAATCTTTAAAGCAACATTAAATTGGAAAGTAGAAGAACTAACAGATGGAACAATAGTAGTAGGAAACCCAAGCTATTCTGGATTTGTTAGAAGAGGTAGATTTGAATTTTATAGAGAAAAAGATATTTTTAGTAGAGAGATAACAAGAGATGATATGAATTCCTATAGGAGTGTATGTGTTCATGACAAAGATTTTAACATTAAGATATTCAAAGATGTAATAGGATATACTGGCTGGAATTTGCAAAGCAAGAAGACTTTATATATTGAAGTTCCTGAAGGTACTACATCTAACGATGCAGAAGAGTATGCAAACGAATTAGCAAGTAGACTTTCAAATATTGGGAAAACTGAAATATTTACAGGACCTTTCAAACCATATCTATTAATAGGAGATGAAGCGGTTATAATTAGCAATAATGGAAGTGAAGAATTAGGTCTTATAACGGAAATAAATCATAGGTTTGGGAAGACAGGATTTTATACTGATTTTACAGTAGATAGTGGAGGAAGTATAGGAAAAGGCAGATTAGCTGATTATATTAACCAAATTACAAAGGAAAGGAAAACAAGCAGTAGAACTTATGAATAGGAGGGATCTGTCTGAAAGACATATTAAACTTTATAAAAGCAGTTTTTACAGCTATCGGAGGATATCTAGGATATGTACTAGGTGGACACGATGGCTTTTTATATGCCCTGATAGCATTTGTAGTCATTGATTATTTCACAGGTGTAATGCTAGCAATAATTAATAGAAAGCTATCAAGTGCTATTGGCTTTAAGGGAATATTTAAAAAAGTGATGATATTTATGATGGTGGCAATAGGACATACTGTAGACGCTTACCTCATTAAGAATAGTGGAGCTATTAGAACGGCAGTTATATTCTTTTATATATCAAACGAAGGTATAAGCATCCTAGAAAATTCAGCTAATATTGGTCTACCTATTCCAAATAAATTAAAGAAAACATTGCTACAATTAAAGGACAGTGAAAATGATGGTTAGAATTTGTATAGACATCGGACATGGTGGAAGTGATCCAGGTGCAAGTTACAAGGGAAGAAAAGAAAAGGACGATAATTTGAAATTAGGATTAGCTGTGTCTGAAGAGCTGAGAAGGCATGGTATATTAGTGGATGAAACTAGAACTACTGATATTAACTTAAGTCTTGAGGAAAGAAGCAACTTTGAAAATACAAGGAAATATGACTTTTTTATTTCTTTCCATAGAAATGCTTTTAAGCCAGAGCAAGCAAGTGGGGTTGAAACTTTTACTTATATAAATCAAACTTTGAAAGCAAAGAATTTAGCACATAAAATACAGAAAGCATTAGTTGATGTAGGGTTTACGGATAGAGGAGTTAAAAGGGCTAATTTTCATGTTTTGAGAGAAACTAAAGCACCAGCTATTCTAATAGAAGTTGGGTTTTTAGACAATGCAAAGGACAATCAGTTATTTGATAGTAAGTTTGATGAAATTGTAAAGGGTATTTCAAAAGCAGTATTGGATGAGATAGGTATTAAATATGAAGAATACTCCCAACCAGAAATTCTATACAGGGTAATGGCAGGTTCTTATTCAAATAAAGAAAATGCAGAAAGGCAAGTAGAAAGACTTAAGAAAGCTGGATTTGATGCTGTAATAATGCCTTATAAAGCTTGACTTCTATCAATTAATAAGTGATATATAGACTACCAAATTGATAGAAGGGAGGGATTCTAATGCGTGTAAGGATTATACAGCCAACTATTAAATTACCATCTAAGAAAAGAGTATGTGCTTATGCTAGGGTTTCTACTGGATCTGAACTTCAAGGTGAGTCACTAGAAAATCAAATCACTTATTATGAAAACTTAATTAAAAGTAATCCTGAATATGAATTTGTAGAAGTATTTGCAGATAGAGGGATAACTGGAACTACAGATAACAGACCAGAGTTTCAAAGAATGATAGAGTTAGCACGAGCTGGGAAAATTGATTTAATTATTACAAAGTCAATTTCAAGGTTTGCTAGAAATACAGCGATAATGCTTGAAACAGTAAGGGAATTAAAAGAACTAAATGTAGAAGTAAGATTTGAAAAAGAAAATATAAACACATTATCAGGGGATGGAGAGCTTATGCTAACCATCCTCTCTTCTTTTGCAGAAGAAGAAAGTAAGAATATTAGCCAAAATACTAAATGGGCATTTAGAAAGAAGTTTCAAAGGGGAGAACTGGTATTAAACACAAAATTGTTTCTAGGATACGATAAGGATGAATTTGGAGAATTAGTAGTAAATAGAGAAGAAGCAAGGATGGTTAGGAGAATATTCTCAGATTATCTAGCTGGTAAGGGAGTGTTTACTATTGCCAAGGAGCTTAATGATGAAGGTATTCCAACCATCAAGGGTGGTAAATGGCAAGAATCAACAATCTTACAGATTTTAAAAAATGAAAAGTATAAAGGAGATGCACATCTACAGAAGTACTACACACCAGATTATTTAATGCATAGGACATTTAAGAATAACGGGGAAGTAGATAGTTATTATATCGAAGGAAACCATCCTCCAATAGTTTCAAATGAAATGTGGGAAAAAGTTCAAGAAGAGCTTGTAAAAAGAGCAGAAGAAAAGGGAAATGTTGAAGGAGGTAGAGATAAGTATACGAATAGATATCCTTTAACAGGTATGCTTTTCTGCAGTAAATGTGGATTTCCTTTAAGAAGAAGGACATGGAACAGTAAACTAAAATGCAGGAAGATTGTATGGCAGTGTAGCAATTATATAAGAAATGGAAAGGCTTCATGTACTGGAACTAGTATAGATGATGAGGTTATTAGTAGCCTTAATATAGTTGAGGAAACCATAGTAAAGGAGGTTAGGAAGGATGGCAAAAAACATTACATTTATACCAGCAAGAACAAGAAACACAAATCTAGCAGAGAACCTTTTACCACAGAAAAAGAAAATGGCAGCTTATTGCAGAGTGTCGACAGACCAATTAGAACAACTATCCAGTTATGAAGCACAAGTAAATTATTATACCAATTATATTGAAAATCATCCTGACTATGAGTTAGCAGGTATATATGCAGATGAAGGTATAACTGGTACTAACACAAAGAAAAGAGAACAGTTTAATAAAATGATTAAAGACTGCAAGGCTGGAAAGATAGATATGATAATAACTAAATCCATATCAAGGTTTGCCAGAAATACCTTGGATTGTCTTAATTATATTCGTGAACTAAAAGAGTATGGAGTTGGAGTAATATTTGAAAAGGAAAATATTAATACATTAGATTCAAAAGGTGAAGTTCTAATAACTATACTTGCTAGTCTTGCGCAAGATGAAAGTAGGTCCATTAGTGAGAACTGTACCTGGGGAATAAGAAGGCAGTTTGAACAAGGAAAGGTTAGAGTAAACCATAAGAAGTTCTTAGGATATGATAAGGATGAAGAAGGAGAACTTATCATTAACAAAAATGAAGCTAAGATTATAAAAAGGATTTATAAAGACTACCTTGATGGAAAAGGTGCTAATAGGATAGCAAGAGAACTAGAAGAAGAGGGCGTTCCAAACTGGAATGGGAAATCTAAGTGGTATGAAAGCAGCATTAGAAAAATGCTACAGAATGAAAAGTACAAAGGAGATGCTTTACTGCAAAAGACCTATACAGTAGATTTTTTAACTAAAGAGAGGGCAGTGAATAACGGGGAAGTCCCAATGTACTATGTAGAAAAAAGCCATCCAGCTATTATTGATAAAGAAATGTGGGAAGCAGTACAGCTTGAGATGCAGAGAAGAAAAGACTATATGGAGAGATATGGAGTTAGACAACTTGATTTTGCAAATGTAGAAGACAATCCATTTAGCGGAAGAATTATATGTGGAAACTGTGGAAGTGCCTTTGGCAGGAAAACATGGAACTCTACAGATGAGAAACTAAAGAGAAGGGTATGGCAGTGTAATAGGAAGTATGAAAAGAAGGGCCAGGTCAGGTGCAAGAATAAACATATAGATGAAGAAGTTTTATATAAAGCATTTGTTATCAGCTTTAATGCCTTGGTGGAAAACAAAGAACATTTTATTGAGAAGTGGAAAGCTGAGGATGGAGATGAATTAAGGAGATTTAATGCAAGGGAGTTTATCGAGATAATAGAAAAAGGAGCAGAGATTAAAGAGTTTGATACGGATCTATACTTTAGGATGATAGAGAAGATGACAGTCTTTGAGGATGAGAAGGTAGTTGTAAGTTTGTTGGATGGGACAGAGGTTGAGTGTATAATTTAAAAGGTAGATAAAAAATTAGCTAGTTAGGGGTATAAAATATATTTTTGAATTGTTATTTTGTTTTGGTTGATATATAATTATGGTAAATAATAGTAATTTTCAGAAAATATATTTTTTAAGAATAAGATAATCAAACCTTTTTAAGACAAATACCAAAAATTTAAGACAAATACCAAAAAGGAGAATTAATATGGATTTAAAAAGATTAAGAAATGATTTAATTGATTATTATGGAAGTGCAATGTTTAGTGGATTTCCAATGGCGATGATGGATCTAGCAGATATTGAAAGAATGACAGAAGTTAAGTTGGTTAAGACAGCTAAGGAATTAGGATTTGATATGAGTAAGTACGAAGACTAAATATTAAACAAAGAGCATTTAATCTATATATTTATAAAAAAAATAGTAGATATGAAGTTGGAATATAGTATTTTAGAATAAAGAAAATCATATAAAACTGAGCATAAAAAGTTGTTAAATGAGGCACTTAAAATCCAAATAGAAGCTACTAACAAAGTAGGCTCATGAACCGTTAATATTTAATGATAAAGATAAACATTCTGAATTTTACGAAAAGAGGAATAAAGTCTTAGCTTTTGCAATAGAAGAATTAAGTAAAGTAGAATCAGAAAGTTTATATATACAAACAAAAATAAAATAGTTCTATAAAACATGCTAGTATGATATTGATTTATAATTAAAACTTAAATAGATAGTTGCAGAATAGGAAATTGAAAACAACCTATTGTTATCCACAGGGAAAAGAATCAAAAAGTAATAAAGACTGTGGTTTAAATGCTAATAGAATATAGGTCATATTGGAAATACACAAAAAAAGAGCATAAGAAATAGAGGTTAAAAATAACCCATCAAAAGTATCTAATTTAATTGTTGATGAATTTATGCTATTAAAGATTTAATAGCAAGAGGTTTATCGGAATTACCAGTTTTAAATATAAGAATAAAAGCTATTAATTGAGAAATACAAGCAAGTAAAACATCAGATTTTAGAGAAACTGTATTCCTCACTTTAGAAGTTCTAAGCTGTATAAAACTCTTAATTTGAGCAATAGATCTTTCGCAAATAGTTCTAAGTTGATACAACTTTTGCCATTCAACACTGTCACGAGGCATGGAAGAGTTGAACCTGTAATTGTGATGTATAGTGAGGGTTTTAGTTCGACCACACTTTGAGGGAGAGCAAGGATTATGGCAATTTAAAATATAAGTTGTTTTACGGTTGATAGTAGTTTTCTTAACCTTTGGACATAAATATTTTATTCTATCAGCCCGACCTTTTTCCTTGCAAATACCATCATAAACCATTGGTAAAGAAGGGTCATTAGGACAAAGAGGTACACCAACTTCATTAAATCCAGGTTGAGGCAAATTAGGGGAATTTCGTGGATTAATATTGATAATAGGCATGATACTTTTCTTATGAAGATAAGCATAATTATCATCCGCATCAAAGCCAGAATCGCCTAAAAAGTATTTGTAAGTAAAATTAGGATGCAATTGGAAAAAGTTTCTAAAAAAGGAATTAAAGATTTAGCATCAAAAGAATCCTTAATATCCTGAGGCCTTAAGTCTTGATCAAGATTATTATCAGAATCATAGAAATTAACATTCCTAACAAGTCCTAAGGCATTCGTAGAAATACAACATTTTAAAAAGTATCCAAAATGTCCGTTAAGATAGGTTAGTTTAGCATCAGGATTGGAAGAAGCAAACTTAGGCATTTGACTCTGTGCATACTTTTCAATATAGAAGCTTGGGTTGGTATTGGTTTTTTCAAAGAATTTAGCATAAGACTGGATAGGCTACACTAGATAGGACAGTTCTTTTCCGAACATGATATAATAATCATAGGAGGAGAAAAGAATGTCTAGAAAACATTACGAAGAAAATTTCAAAAAGCAAATAGTTAATATTTATAACCAAGGAAATCACACATATAGAAGCCTAAGTAATGAGTATGGAATATCCCCATCAACCATGAGGCAGTGGGTAATAAGATATAATAATACCCAATCATTCGATGTAGAAGATAACAGGACTGATAAAGAAAAAAGATTGATAGAGTTAGAAAAAAGAGTTAAACAACTTGAAATGGAGAATGATATTTTAAAGCAGGCAGCACTACTACTAGGCAGAAAGTAGACCTAATTATTTCTAATAAAGAGAAATACAGTATTAGTGCTATGTGTAGTTTGTTAAAGGTCTCTAGAAGTTTGGTTTATTATCATTTAAATAAGGAAGAATCAGATGCTTCAGATAAAGAATCTAAAATAGAAAAACATATAATAGATATATTTCATAGAAGTAGGAATAATTATGGAACAAGAAAGATTAAAATTGAGCTTGATAGCTTGGGTTACCAAGTTTCTAGAAGAAGAATAGCTAGAATTATGAAAGAAAATGCACTAGTATCTAACTATACAGTCGCTCAATATAAAGTTCATAGCAAGGGCTGTAATGAATCAAATATTTCTAATATAGTAGATAGAGAATTTGATGATAGAAATAATTTAGAGGTAGCTGTGAGTGACCTTACCTATGTAAGAGTAGGCAACAAGTGGAATTATGTATGCACCTTAGTAGACTTAGCTAATAGAGAGGTAATAGGTTATTCTGCTGGGCCCAATAAGGATGCCAGTCTAATAGAAAAAGCATTGTTAAGATGTAATTACTCATTGAAAGATATAAAGATCTTTCATTCAGATCGTGGCAAGGAATATGACAACATAAAAATAGATAATATTTTAGAAACCTTTAATATAAAACGTTCTTTAAGTAGAAAGGGGAATCCCTACGACAATGCAGTAAGTGAGGCTATGAATAAAGTTTTAAAGATAGAGTTTATATATCAAAATAAGTTTGAGACCTTAGGGGAATTAGAATTACAGTTAGCAGAATATATTTACTGGTATAACCATATAAGGATCCATGGCTCTTTAGGCTATATGTCACCAATAAATTATAGAAATAAAACAGGTCTAGGAATGGTAGCATAAATGATATTTTAGGATAAATCTTTGTTCGGAATGAATTTGTCTAAAAAAGGGTTGCCTTTCCAGATCCATTATTAGTTTTATACTATTTGTATAATTTAGCTATATTTATACAAATATAACTGCTATAAAGTAAGAAAATAAGGAAAGGGGGAATAATTAATGATATTTACAGGAAAGAAACATAATCCAAAACTATTACACATAATTGAACTAAATGAGCATAACTTTGTTTTTGCATGTGATGTAGAATATATGAAGAAGTGGATAGAGTTCTTTAGAAATCATTTTGATGATTCGTTAGGTGGGTTTCAATACTACTAAGGAGACCGTTATTTAAACTTAATAAAAGAAGAATACCAAGAAAATATAGATGTTTTTGTAGAAAAATTTGAGAAGAGATTAGATTATACCTATGTGGAGGAAATAGTAAAAAAAATTAAAATGAAAAAAATGGAACTTTTCACAAAAACATGATTTATGATGAGTATGTATTAAAAAATGAAAAAAGAAATGATTATAAATTTACATCAGGTGCATTTGATACTTGTAAATTAAGATATATTGTAAAAGAAGACCTTCTTATATGGATCATTATTGATTGTACAGATGAATTTTGGATTTAATATTCATTATATAATGAGATATTTGTGGATGTTTTTTTATCCTAATTCAGTTTCATCTACTGTAAGTATTATCATATCAGCATCTATAATATTTGTATTTTTACTATTTCCAATAATTAAACTTGAATTACAAATCTTGTTTATTAATCTTGGAATTCCATTTGATGCATTAATTATAGATTCAAGGGCATTGGAATTAAATATTTCCACAGTACATTTGGCACCAGTGAAGAGAGATAATACACCTGTGACAGAAAAGAAAGGCTTCTTATATAATGTTTGTTCCACAACAATACAGGTATCGGAGGGATCTTTCTGATGAAACTAATTATAACATAAGAAATGAGGTTTCGTTAAATGGGTGTTCAATATACAATTATTTTTAAAAAACTCGCTCTGCTTAAGTAATATAGACAAATTACTAGTTATAGGGAAATATTAACAATCAATACAAGCTATCCAAGGAGATAAGAGGTTAGAGCTTAATTAAAAAAGAATTATACGAGGAGGAATAAATAATGAAGAAACTTACAAGAGAAGAAATAATTATTGAACTGGATCAGTATTACGAAGCAGCAGGTTTTAAAGGTATAAAATACAGGGAATTAGAAGATATGAATCAAATTGAATTAGAAAGACTATACAAAGAAACATTTAAAGAAGAATTTAGTAATGATGTATCTAAAGATAATTATGATCCAGAAACTATAGTAGAATTTAAAAGTAAAGATTTTAAAGATGAAATTAGAAGATTATGCAATATTAAATCAGATGAGATTAGATGGAAGGATATAATATATTGTGAAGAAATAGATTTATATGAATTGAACTCGATGATAAATATTACTGAAGATCTTAAATGGTTTTTAAACTTAAAAAAGTTAGATTTAAGTCATGCAAACGAGGCCTTTGGAGATATATCAGTTTTTAAAAATTTAGTATATTTGGAATCATTAAGATTGGGAAGTATATTTTCTATGAGATCACATAATATAAATATTACAGGAGATTTAGATAGTTTAAAAAATCTAAAACTTTTAAAAAAATTAGATTTAAGCTATACAAATGTTTCAGGAGATTTAGATAGTTTAAAAAATCTAAAACTTTTAAAAAAATTAGATTTAAGCTCTACAAATGTTTCAGGAGATTTAGATAGTTTAAAAAATCTAAAACTTTTAAAAGAATTAGATTTAAGCTCTACAAATGTTTCAGGAGATATATCTAGTTTAAAAACTTTGACAAATCTAGAATTGTTAAGTTTATCTTATACAAAAGCCTCAGGTCATGTGGGAAGCTTAAGACATATAAAATCATTATACACTTTAGCTGTAGATGATACAGAAATATTAGGAGAGGAAACTATAAGAAAGTACAATGTTGATGTTAAAAAAGAAAATTTTGAAAAAAGATGTAATCTATTAATAGATAGTATAATGAAGCATGGGTATTGTGAATCTAGGCCCAATACAAAAGATATTATTGCTAATAAATTGGATTTTCAATCAGGAAGTAAATCTTATGAATTTGCTGAACTAGTAATAGGTGATACGTATGTACCAAATGAATATGATGATAATTTTTATAGTGGATGGTTATATGGTTATCTTATGTTTGTTATTTCAAACTCTAATATAGAAGAGATTATACTAGAATGTGATGGGTTTTTTTCTTATTTAGCTATACAAGAAATATTAGAAATATTAGAGGATATGGCAGAAAAAAATTCTGAGCTAGAAAGATATATAAACGATAGTTCTTTTTTAGAACTAAAATTAAATATAGGAAAAATTTTAGGTGTACTTAGTGTAGAAGAAGAAGATTATTTTGACATAGGAATAATGGGCGAAGAAAATAAAAGATTAACGGATTGGAGGAGAATTGATGATATATATTTAATTGGACATCTATTAGAAGAAGTTTCAAATAATCTATTAAGAATTGATGGATGTGAAATATTATCTAAAGATCTACAAGAGCTTAGCGAGTCAATAATTCCGGAAAATACTTTAAAAAATGAAGATGAAATGGCCTAGTGATTCAAAAAAACCTAAATTTTTGTCCAAAGTATTGACATAGATCCAAGTATGAAGAATTACTTAAACTTAAATACGGTATTTTACCAGGTGAGAATAATACAATATAACATATTAAGACAACAATAATTTATAATAGGAGGCTATTACTGATAATTATTTTAGGGAAGAATTTAAAGTCAAATATCATGAGACACTTAATATCATATCCATTAAAGATGAGCAATGATGTTAGAGGAATTATATAAAAAATCAAAAGATCGAGATATAAGACTGATAATGAGTAGAGTGAAGTATATAGAAAAAAGTGATAAGGAAAGAACAAATTTAGAAGAGTATTATGATAAAAGTGTTTTCTTAATGCAACTGAGAATGATGAAATCTAAATTTCTTGATTTCCTATTAAAAAAGAAGAATCACATGTGGAAATCTGGGATCAATATAAGGGAATCTGGAATGATTATAATAATATAAGTCCTGTGCATATGTTAGAAGAAATACTAGAAGATGATGTGATGTAATTAAAAAATATAATATGATAACTTATTTTAAAAGGAGGAATAAATAATGAAAAAAATGATAAGAGAAGAAATTATTAATGAATTGGAACAATACTTTGAAGCAGCAGGGTTTAAAGATGTAAAATCTAAGAAATTAAAATCAATGGATCAAAGTGAATTAGAAAAATTGTATGATACTACATTCAATGAAAGTCTCTCAAATGGTGATGAAATATCTTTCTAGGTATATTGATTATAATAAAATTATAGGCAAGTTATTTTTAATAAAGGGGGGATACTAATACGCAAAACCATTACTTATGCGTATTAGTATCATCTCCTCGCCCCAACCCATGTGGAATGTGTAGTGTTGATGTCAAGGGTGGGAAAATAGGTACTAATCGAAATATTGATAAATAGTAGGTTTCCAGACATTGAGTTTTCCTTTCGGCTACTTTGCCGGAGATATCAATGTTGGGAAACCTTTATTTTTATTGATTGTGGAAACATATCAACTGCCATGAAAATAATAGGGTTGAGTTGACAGCTTAGATTTTTTGTAGGGGTTGAGGAGATGGAATAGATGTGATAAAATGAATAAATAGACTAATCATAATATCATATTATTGACACAATGTTAAATAGGCTTATTTTATAAAGGGGAATAAATAAATGATAAATATTACTAATATAAAAGGTATTTCAAATAGTTATCCAGAAGAAATTGAAGGAACAAATGAATGGTATTCATGCAGAGAAGGAACAGTTGAATATTGTGACTTATATGAAGCGCAAGAGATATTTAATAACGATGGATTTTTTAAAGGAATGAATTATCACTTAATCCATTATCCTGATGGGGAAGTACATTCACCATTTCAAATCCAAGGGAATGTATATGTTGAAAAACCTATATGGAATAATGGGATATTTAATTTTTTAGTTGTTGATTTTCATGAAAAGCTAATTAAAATTAAAAAATATATCCCAGAAAAACAAAAATTAGAAGTTATTACTGAATTGTCTTTATCAGAAGTTGAAGACTGCTATAACTTAAAGCTTGAAACAACGCCACTTACTCTTGGAAGAAGTGGAAATGATGGCTTCTATGAAATTGTTTGGCCAGAAAAAAAGAAAATTGCAATTGGAAAAACAGAGACAGTATTATTTCGGGATGGGGATAGGTTGTATCTATCTGAATGGTATGAAGATCCCGAATATCATGAAAATGTAATAGTAAGAAACATTCAAACAGGAGAAATAATAGAAAAAAGCGAAGGCTATTTACGTAGACTACCTAATAACGTGTACTGGAAAATCTAAATACAAATTAAATATTTTAAATATCGTTTATTTAGCAAAAAAGTGATATTGAGGAAGTGTGTCTTATGCCGTATAACCCCAAAATACATTTCATACCACCATTACCTCCAAAACGAGAAAAAAGAGTAGGCATATACTGTAGAGTTAGCAGTAATAGTGCTGAACAATTGAAAAGTTTAACAGCTCAAGTATCTGCTCTTACTAGATTAACAGCTGCTATACCACAATGGTTACTTTCTGATATCTATATAGATATTGCTTCAAGTAAAACAGGATCTTCTCGTAAAGAGTTTGCTCGTATGCTTGAAGATTGTCAATCTAATAATCTAGACATTATACTTACTAAGAGCATAAGCAGATTTGGCAGGGATACAGTTGATACACTTGAAGCCTTAAATCAACTAAAGACACTGAGAGTCCGTGTGATATTTGAACAAGAAAGCCTGGATACTGCAAATACAGATAGTGACCTTATGATTTCTATAATTGAATCCGTGGCACAGGCTGAAAATGAGTCTAGAAGTGACAATATTAGATGGGGCATTAAACAACGAGCTGCACAAGGTACATCAAAACTTTATAACCGTAAATGCTATGGTTATACAAATGATGTTGATGGCAACCTAATTATTGATGGTACAGAGGCTAAAAATGTTCAACTGATTTTTGACCTATATCTTCAAGGTGAAAGTATTTTAGGAATTATTGCAGAATTGGAAAGACTTGAAATTAAATCTCCAACAGGAAAAGACAAGTGGAGTAAAAGAACCATAGATGTAATGTTAAGCAATGAAAAATATATTGGGACTGTTAGATTACTAAATAGATGGGAATATGATGTTCATTATGTTTCAGAAAATAATAATCCAGCAATTATAAGCAAAGAAAAATTTCAAGCAGTACAGATTGAGAAATCACGTAGAAGTAATGTAATTAAAGATGGAGATGAGAAACGAAGAAAGAGTACTAAATACAGCTCAAAGAGTAAAAATACAAAATAGCCTAATCAAAAACAAAGACTCGATAAGACAGTATTGATTGAAAAACACATAAACTCATTGGAATATTGATGTTTTATAAAAGTGTGAAATAGCCTAAGTATTTCATGTTGAGAGCGTGGTATTGATGTCAAGGGTTGAGAAATAGGAGTATTCAAAATACTGATAAATAAAGGGTTTTCAGGTTTGAAAGATTTTGTGCCTGAAGTATATTGGTACTTTTTGACCTTGGAAACTCCTGTTTTTATGTATTGAGGAAACATATCCACAGTAATAATTGGCTTAAGGTTGAGTAGATAAGTTAGATGATTTTAGAGGGTTGTGTAGATAGGATAGATGACAATTGGTAACTGGCAAAATAAATAGATTTCATAATAGCAAACTAGGCTATTAACAGATACAAAATATTAATATACATTGTAAAGTCATAAAACCCTATCATATAATATAGTTAATATATTCCATAAGTAGAAAGGGTGATTGCATGACGACTATTAATATAACACAAGAAATGAGAATGATATGTCAACACTTTTTTGGACATATTTTTACCGAACAATTTATATAAATCCCCATGAATTTGTTTGCAATTATAAGATTATTTATTTGGTCCAGTCAAGGGTAAATGAACTCGCTATCGCTCGCCCTTGACAGAACCAAAAAATAATCTTTTTAAACAGATGCAAATTCACAGGAAATTTTATCCTTAGAACCATTTAAACTTAGTTGTTTTTCCTTGTATTCCATAGGTGTTAGATAACCTAATGAGCCATGTAATCTATGGTTATTGTACCAATTTATATAATCCATTAATTCAATCTCTAATTCTTTTAAACTACCAAATTTTTTGCCCTTTATACATTCAGTTTTTAATATATGGTTAAAGGTTTCTGCTGGTGAATTATCATAAGGACAGCCTTTAGCGCTTAATGACCTTTTAATTTCAAAAGTAGTAACTACTTCATCTATTAATTTATTTTTAAATTCATTACCTCTGTCTGTATGAAATATTTCTATTTCAGATAAAGGATATCTACAAGTAAGGAATGCCTGATATACAAGCTGTGCATCCTTATTTTCTCCAACAGAATATCCTATAATTTCTTTATTGTGTAAATCGAGTAGGGTACATATATAGCACCATCTTTTATTAACCCTCACATAGGTAAGGTCACTAACTACTACTTCTAGTTTTTTTCTATTATTAAATTCTCTATTTACTATATTTTCTATTTCATCTTCATTACATTTGCTTTTTCTTATTTTATATTGAGCTACAGTATAATTTGATACCAGTGAATATTTTTTCATAATTTGGCCTATTTTCCGCCTGGAAGCAATAATTCCTTCTCGTTGCAATTGTCTTTTAATTTTTCTGGTTCCATAATTATTTCTACTTTCTCTAAATATCCTAATTACAGCATTTTCTAGTTTTGTTTCTGCTTTAGAATTATTTTTATCTTCTTTTCTCTTTTTTAAGTGATAATACACAAGACTTCTATGGACCTTAAGAAATTTACACATTGCGTTAATACTGTATTTATATCTATTAGAGATAATCAGGTCTATTTTTTGCCTAGTATTAACGCTGCCTGCTTTAAAATATCATTTTCCATCTCTAGCTGTTTTACTCTTTTTCTTAATTTAATTAATTCCTTTTCCTCTTCAGTTCTATTGTCATTTACATTGAAGGAGCCTGAATCATTATATCTTTCAACCCATACTTTGATAGTAGATTTTGCAATACCGTATTCTCTATTTAGATCTGCTAAAGACTTGCCATTATTATATAGTGCAACTATTTGCTTTTTGAATTCCTCTTCATATCGTTTTGCCATTTAAATTCCTCCCAAAGTTTTATATTTATATTATACCATTGTTCGGAATTTTATTGTCCTATTTAGTATAGCCTATCCAAATTGCCAATACTGAAAAAACCAGTATGTATATGGAATAACCAAAATTATAAAATAAATGATTATTTAAGTTTTCCAGTTTTTATCAATGGAAAATCCAAAAGAATCAAGGTAAAAGCTATGCTAACAGACTACCAAAAACAACAACTAAATAACAAATTAGGTACATTAAGAATAACTAAAAAATCAGGTAAATGGATAGCTCAAATAGCTGTAGATGTACCAGAAAAACAAAACAATGGTAAAAACATAATGGGAGTAGATTTAGGATTAAAAGTACCAGCAGTAGCAGTAACAAGCAATGGCAAAACAAAATTCTTTGGTAATGGCAGACAAAATAAATATATTAGGCGTAAATATAAGTCACTAAGACAAAAGCTAGGCAAAGCTAAAAAGCTAAAGAAAATTAAACAAATAGGTAATAAAGAGCAAAGATGGATGAAAGACCAAGACCATAAAATAAGTAGACAGATAGTTAATTTTGCAGTAAAAAACAATGTTTCTGTAATTCGTTTAGAAAATTTAAAAAATATCAGAAACACGACAAGAACAAGTCGTAAAAACGAAAAGAATTTGCATACTTGGTCTTTCTATCGTTTAACTAAATATATAGAATATAAAGCAAAATTAGAAGGGATAAAAGTAGAATATGTAAATCCAGAACATACAAGTCAAAAATGCCCTCATTGTGGTACTTTAAATAAAGCGAGAGATAGAAGATATATATGCAAATCATGTGGATATACAACCCATAGAGATAGATTAGGTGCAATGAATATAATGGAAGCACCTGTGGTAGATGGTGTAGCGTAGTTGATAAGTCTACCAGCCCTAGGGTCTATACGACCTGCCTAGGGAGGGGTGATGGCACACCCTTAACTCTGGGTCATACTTGCCTACTAGAAATGGACTGGCATTTAATCACCAGAGAATCCCCTGACTTTAGTCATGGGGAGTGTCAAATCATGCTTATATTTTCAATTATAGCTGCTATAGATAGGATTAGGGGAAATAGAAATGGTTTAGGAGAGGAATTTGAAAAGGGATTTAAAGCCATGGGTCCCTTGGCCTTAACTATGATTGGAATCATATCCCTATCTCCCTTTATATCCCAGATACTGCTGCCAGTACTTAAAATATTGTCTAAAATTACAGGAGCAGATCCTTCCATATTTATATCCAGTATATTGGCAACAGATATGGGTGGCTATGCAACCAGTGAACTAGTAGCACAAAGCCAACTTATGGCAGAATACTCAGGCTTGATCCTAGCATCTATGCTAGGGGCTACCCTATCCTTTACCATGCCCATAGCCTTAAATCTAGTATCTAAGGAGGACTTTCCTTATTTTACCAGGGGGGTTTTGGCAGGTATTGTAACCATACCCCTGGGGATGATAGCTGCAGGATATATAATGTCCCTTAGCTTAAGGGCCATATTTATTAATCTAGTGCCTGTTATAATCCTATCCATCATAATAGTAACAGGGCTTTTTAAATTTCCCACTACCACCTTTAAAGTTTTTAGAGCTTTAGGTAAGGGAATTGTAGCAATAAGTTCCATAGGCCTTATAATTAGCATAGTAGACTTTATATTGGGAATAAAAATAATACCTAATTTATTGCCCTTTGAAGAAGGCCTTATAATAGTTGGCAAAATTGCAGTTATCTTATCTGGTGCCTACCCTATGTTTCATATAATTAAAAGTAAACTAAGTACTAGGTTAAATAAGATTACTAAAAGAACTGGCCTCAATGATTTTTCCATCCTAGGCCTCTTATCTTCCTTAGCAAATTGTGTGCCAATGCTGGCAATATATGATAAAATGGATAGTAAAGGAAAGGTAGTAAATGCAGCCTTTGCAGTAAGTGGAGCCTTTGTATTTGGAGGGCAATTAGGCTATGTATCAGGTATTACACAAGAAATAGTTGCTCCCTTTATTTTATCTAAGCTAACTGCAGGCATATCGGCCATTATATTGGCTAATATATTATTAAAAATTGAAGATCATGAACATAAAAAGATAGAAAGGGGAAATAGGCTTGAAGACCAATGAAAAAATTAAAAACTTAAGAAGGCTGATGAAGGAGAGAGGAATAACAGCTTATATAATACCAACTTATGACCCTCATCAATCAGAGTACTTAGCTGAGCATTTTAAAACTAGAGCATGGATTTCAGGCTTTACAGGTTCTCAAGGAACTGTTGTTGTAACTGAAGATGAAGCAGTACTTTGGGCAGATGGCAGGTATTGGATACAGGCAGAAAATGAAATTGCAGGTAGTGAAATAAAGCTATATAAAGTAGGAATTCCTTCTACCCCCACCTATGCTGAATACTTAAGGGATAGGCTTGAAGATGGTCATACTATCGGATTTGACGGAAAAATATTCCCACAATCAGACTTTAAAAGGCTAAAGGAGCATTTTAAAAATAAGAACATAAGGTTCATAGAAGACTATGACCTAGTAGGTGAGCTGTGGACAGATAGGCCAGCCTTTCCAAAGACTAAGGTATTTGTACTAGATGAAAAATATGCAGGTAAATCGGCCAAAGAGAAAATTGCTCAGGTAAGGGAGGAAATGGGCAAGGAGACTATAGATTTCTTCCTACTAGGCAGCTTAGATGACATTGCCTGGCTTTATAACATAAGGGGTAGGGACATAGCCAACAATCCAGTAGTCATATCCTATGCCCTCCTATCTAAAGATAAGGCCTACTTATTTGTTGATGAAGATAAGCTAGATGGTGAAGTAAGGGCTTATTTAAGTGAAAATGGAGTAGAAATAGAAGACTACAATAGGGTAGTAGACTATGTGGAAAAAATAGAAGAGGGCAAAAATGTATTTCTTGATCCATCAAGAATAAACAGGTGGCTGTATAAGGCCATACCCCAAGGCTGCAAGATAATAGAAGGAACCAATATTACAACCAAATTAAAGGCCATTAAAAATCCTGTAGAAATTGAAAATCAAAGAAGGGCCTATATAAAGGATGGAGTAGCCCTAGTTAAGTTTATGTATTGGCTAGACCAAAATATAGGAAAGACTACCATTACAGAAGTATCAGCTGCAGAAAAATTAGAAGACTTCAGAAGGGAACAGGAAGGCTTCATTGAACCAAGCTTTGACACCATAGCAGCCTATAAGGAAAATGCAGCCATGATGCACTACAGGGCTGAGGAAGGCAAATCCAATTATGAATTAAAGAAGGAAGGCTTATTCTTAATAGATTCTGGTGGCCAATACCTAGAAGGCACCACCGACATTACGAGGACTATTGTATTGGGGGACATTACTGAAGAGGAAAAAAGGGACTTTACCTTAACCCTAAAGGGCCACATAAACTTAATAAGTGCCAGATTCTTATATGGTGCCACTGGCTCCAACCTAGATGTATTGTCAAGATATCCTCTATGGCAGGAGGGTCTAGACTACAAGTGCGGTACTGGCCATGGAGTAGGATATCTACTAAATGTCCATGAAGGTCCCCATAGAATATCCCCAGTACCCAATGAGGTAGCTTTAGAAAAGGGCATGGTGGTTACCATAGAACCAGGTGTATACAAGGAAGGCAAACATGGTATCAGGATTGAAAATGTAGTAGTAGTTGATGATTACATAGAAACTGAATATGGTGGCAAGTTTATGAAATTTGATATATTATCCTTTGTACCCATAGATCTTAGAGCAGTAGATGTGGCTATGCTTACAGAAAAGGAAAGAAAGTGGCTTAATGACTACCATAAGGAAGTTTACCAAAAACTATCTCCTTATTTAAGTGAAAAGGAAAGACAATGGCTAAAGGAGGAAACTAGGGAGATATAGTAAAATAAAACCAATAAACCCATAGTTTTGTTTTAAAACTATGGGTTTATTTTTGTATAATATATAGTAAGCTTATTTTTTCACCTATGTGGTATCATATAAAGTAATAAAAGCTGAAAGGTGATTTTATGTTTAATATAGATGAAGAACTAAAGAAGCTGCCAGATGAACCTGGTGTATATTTGATGAAGGACAAAAGTGGAGAGATAATATATGTAGGAAAGGCTGTAAGCTTAAAAAAGAGGGTTCGCCAGTATTTCCAATCCTCTAGAAACAATCCCCCTAAGGTTCAGGCCATGGTAAAGCATATTGCTGAGTTTGAATATATAATAGTAGACAATGAAGTAGAGGCCTTGATCTTAGAGGCTAACCTTATTAAAAAACACAGACCTAAATATAATATACTACTGAGGGATGACAAGCAGTACCCCTATATAAAGGTGACTATCAATGAAAAATACCCCAGGGTATTGAAAACTAGAAAGGTATTAAAGGATGGTGCCAAATATTTTGGCCCCTATCCTTCTGTATATGCTGTAAATGATACAATTGATATAATTAGAAATCTCTATCCCATTAGGACTTGTAAGATAAATTTTGATAAAAATCCTAGAAAAATAAGGCCCTGTCTTAACTACTATATAGGCAGATGTGTAGGCCCTTGCTTAGGCAATGTGGACCATGATAAGTACATGGAAATGATAGATGAAATAATCATGTTCTTAAGCGGCAAGGAGGATAAGTTAATTGAAATAATAGCAGAAAAGATGAAAAAGGCATCAAATGCCTTAGACTTTGAAAGTGCTGCAAAATACAGGGACCAGATAAAATCCTTGAATATCATATTGGAAAAGCAAAAGGTGGTAAGTACTAGCAATTTAGTAGACCAGGATGTCATTGGCATGGCCAGGGGCATAAATGATGTATGTATTCAAGTATTTTTCATAAGAANNCTCACTTTATACTAGAGGACACCTTTAATGAAGAAAGGTCTGATATATTAAGCTCCTTTATAAAGCAATTTTATCTAGGTACTGCCTATGTGCCCAAGGAAATATTTATTGAGGAAGAAATTGAGGATATGGAGGCTATTTCTACTTGGCTATCAGAAAAGAGGGGAAATAAGGTAACTATTAGGGTTCCTAAGCGGGGCGAAAAATCTGAACTAATGGAAATGGTCCGTAAAAATGCCATGGATATGTTAAAACAGGATGGGGATAGGCTAATAAGGGAAAATAGAAAAAAGGAAGAAGTATTAGAAAAATTAAGGGATCTTTTAAATTTAGACAAGACTCCCTATAGGATAGAAGCCTTTGACATATCCAATATAGCTGGTGTAAACTCTGTAGGCTCCATGGTAGTCTTTGAATATGGCAGGCCTAAAAAAAGTGATTATAGAAGGTTTAGAATAAAAACTGTTACCAGCCCTGATGATTATAAGAGCATGGAGGAAATTTTAAGAAGGAGATTTACTAGGGGCCTTAAGGAAAAGGAATTAACAGAAGAAAACAAACTAAAGATGAAGGGTTTCTCAATTTTCCCAGATTTACTTATGATAGATGGAGGAAAGGGCCAGGTAAATGTAGCCTTAGAAGTATTAAAGGATTTAGATTTAGATATACCTGTATGTGGCCTGGTAAAGGATGAATTCCACAAGACTAGAGGTATTATATATAATGATGAAGAAATAAATTTAGAAGTAGATAGTGATCTATATAGACTCATATATGCCATACAGGAGGAAGCCCATAGATTTGCCATATCCTACCATAGAAGCTTAAGAAGCAAAGACATGTTTAAGTCTGAGCTAGATTATGTTAAGGGAATAGGAGAAAAGAGAAAAATAGCCCTACTGAAACACTTTAAGTCCATAGATAATATAAAAAAGGCATCTGTTGAAGAATTAGCTCAAGTTGAAAGCATGAACATAAAAGTAGCCCAGGAGCTGTATGACTATTTTAGAAAAAAGGATGGGAGAGATTAAGATGAAATACGTAACCTTAGATAAATTAATTGATGATTTGGAATTTGAAATAATATATGAGGCTGAAGGAATAGAAAATGTAAAGCTTTCAGCCAGTGAAGTAAATAGGCCAGGGCTTCCTATAACTGGCTATATGGAAGGGTATGCCTATGACAGGCTGCAGATAATTGGCAAGATTGAATGGTCTTATTTAAACAGTCTGGATCCTAAAGTACGCTACACTAGATTTGAAAATATGTTCACCTACCCTATTCCTGCCATAATCTTTAGTAGAAATTTAGAAGTATTCCCAGAAGTTATTGAGCTGGCAGAAAAGTACAACAGGACCATACTAAGAACCAGTATAACCACCAGCAAGTTAGTTAATAGGTTAATTAACTATTTAGATTATGTCCTAGCTCCTAGTATGCTGGTACATGGAGTACTGGTGGAAGTATACGGTTTAGGAATACTAATTACTGGCCAAAGTGGTGTTGGCAAAAGTGAAACTGCCCTTGAACTAATAAAAAGAGGCCATAGGCTGGTGGCAGATGATGTGGTGGAAATAAGAAAGATAGAGGGAGAGCTAAGGGGTCAGTCTCCTGAAGTAGTCAGGTACTTTATGGAAATAAGGGGCATAGGGATACTGGACATAGAAAGGCTTTATGGAGTTGGAGCCATAAAAAGGGAAGAGTTTATAGATCTGGTTATTGAACTAGAATTTTGGGATGAAGAAAAGGAATATGATAGGCTAGGACTAGATGAAGTATATACAGAACTATTAGGTAAAAGGGTGCCTAAGCTTACAATACCTGTTAGACCAGGAAGAAACACTTCCATGATAGTGGAGGTGGCAGCTAGAAATTTAAGACAGAAAATGCTGGGATACAATGCTGCCAGAGAATTAAGTAGAAGAATTAGGGGATACAAAGACGACAAAAAGAGACACAGTTAGAATAGCTTTACATATGGTCAGTTAATTAAAAATATTTTTTGCTGTGTTGACATTATATCCTTTGTTTAATATACTGGTAATATGCTGTAATTGGTTTTATTTCAAATCTTATCCCCTATTAATAAGAATTCTATGCTTGCTTTTTTATGGCTTTAGGACTGGTCATGCGCTTCAAAAGGACTGCTAAACCTCATATCTATTTCTATATGTCAGAATCTGCATGTATTTTTCAAAATCGCAAGATAACTGGCAGCTGTTATAGATTGTTAAATGTCATTGACATCTAGAAATGTACAGGAGGGTAGATTAATTTGTCATTAGGTGCTAAGATTAGAGAAGTTCGACAAAAAGCTAAATTAACCCTTAATGATTTAGCTAGTAAAACTGGCTTAACTGCTAGTTACATATCCCAAGTTGAAAGAGGTTTAATAGATCCTTCTATTTCCTCATTGAGAAGGATATCGGCTGTTTTAGAGGTTCCTCTATACGTTTTTTTAACAGATGAAATGGAACAGTAGCATGTTCTAGTACGTGCTAATGAAAGAATAAAGCTTAACCTTCCACAAAGTAATATTACATATGAGTTTATTACACCTGGGATATCGGAAACAAAAATAAGATCTAAAATGGAGATTATATATTTGAGATTGAAGGCAAAAAGTTGGAGTAGTGATAAGCCTTTTATTCATGAAGCCGATGAATGTATCTTTTTAATTGATGGTAAGTTAAATGTAGAGCTAGGAACAGAAGTATATACTCTTAATGAAGGAGATAGCATATATATTCAAGAAAATATTCCTCATAGATTTTATAATGCTGGAGATAAAACGGCAACCTTTATAAGTGTTATGTGTCCAGCTATATATTAATTACTAAGTAGGAAAGCAATTTAATAAAACTTATGTAACTTATATGCATGGTTCTATTTAGAGGAGCCATGCTTTTTTATTTTTATAGGCTTTTTTTATGCTTTCAATTTAATAACAATTGTCTAAAAGGTCCAGCATCCTTTGTAAATTTAGCTTTTCTCAATAAGAAAATCCCTTGATAGATAATTCCCATAACAAATATAATTTTCAGAAATAATTTTCTTATCAAAAAAGATTGACAATACTTTTTTTATATAATATACTTATTAATAAATAATTAAAAAATTAATATAAATTTAATTAAGCTATACTTAACAAAAAAACAATTTATACTTAAAAATCAATCATAGGGGGATAGCCAGTCCTAAAGCTTTAAATCTAATAAAAATATAAAAGGAGGAAGAGGATATGAAAGGAGAAAAATACACCAAAATATCAATAGTAGGAGCAGGGGCAGTAGGTGCTACAAGTGCTTATGCCATAACAATGGCTGGCCTTGCCAACGAAATAGTATTGGTAGACATAAATAGAGATAAAACACAGGGGGAAGCACTAGATTTAAACCATGGGGCAGCTTTTATTGAACCAGTAAAAGTAATAGCTGGAGATTATGAAGACACTAAAGACTCAGATATAGTCATCATTACAGCTGGAGTAGCTCAAAAATCAGGGGGAGAAACTAGATTACAACTTACAAAGAGAAATGTAGACATATTTAAAACAATAATACCAGAAGTTGTTAAATACAGTCCCGATTGTATTTTATTAGTAGTTTCCAATCCAGTAGATATACTAAGTTATGTTGCTTATGCCTTATCAGGTTTCCCAAAAGAAAGGGTAATTGGCTCTGGTACTGTTTTAGATACATCAAGACTTAAATATGAAATAAGCAGTAGATTCAATGTAGATGCTAGGGATGTTATAACTTATATACTAGGAGAACATGGGGACACAAGTTTTCCAGCTTGGAGCTTAACTAACATAAATGGTATAAGAATAGATGAATACGCTAAATTGTCCAATATAGATTATAATGAAGAATTTAGAAATAGTCTTCATGAAAACGTTAAAAATGCTGCTTATGAAATTATCAATAAAAAGGGAGCAACTTATTATGCAATAGGCTTGTCTGTAGCACACATAGTTGAATCTATTTTAAGAGATAAAAAATGTATATTACCAGTATCAACTTTAGTTAACGATTATTATGGTGTTGATGATGTATACTTAGGAGTACCATGTATTGTTGGCAAAAATGGTGTAGAAAAAGTACTAAAAGTAGAATTAGATGAAGAAGAAATTAACAACTTAAACAAATCTGCAGAAGTATTAAAAACAATATTAAACGATTCCTTTTTGGAGTATCAAAAAGTGAATTAATTACTACACCTTGTGAAAAAATTTTGAAAATTTAATAATGTGATGTATGCCATTGATTAAATTTAAAAAAGGGGGGATAAATATGTTAGCTTTGATAGCCTTTATACCTATTTTAATTGTGGGGATTCTAATGGTTGCTTTTGATTGGCCATCTACGAAAGCCATGCCAGTTGGTTTTGTTGCAGCTTTAGTAATTGCAGCCTTTTTCTGGGATATGCCTATTAAGTGGATATTAGCAGCTACTATTGCGGGGGGTATTGATTCTATAGATATTTTATTTATTGTTTTTGGTGCCTTAGTTATATTAGCAACAATGAAGAAAAGCGGCGGCATAGATGGAATATCCCATTCAATGGCATATGTTTCAACTGACAGGAGGGTTCAATTAGTATTAATTGGTTTTCTTATGGGGGCCTTCTTTGAAGGTGCAGCCGGCTTTGGTACTCCAGCTGCAGTGGCTGCACCTCTTTTAGTAGGTATGGGTTTTCCACCATTGGTTGCTGCTGTAGCTACCTTAGTTGGCAATAGTGCGCCAGTTTCCTTTGGTGCAGTAGGTACTCCAATACTAGGGGGATTTGCCAATTTACAAAATTTAGTAGTGGCCCAGGGATACAATAATAGCTTCTATGAATTCCTTTCAGAAGTTGGAGGCTTTACAGCATTATTACACTTTTTAGTAGGTTCATTTGTACCCTTAATCATGGTTTGTTCTATGACATTGATAGTTGATAAGAGTATCAGAAAAGGCCTTGCCGTTTGGAAACTATGTTTATTTGGAGGCTTGGTATTCACCATTCCTGAGGTGTTAATTGCAAATTTAGTAGGCCCTGAAATACCATCTTTATTAGGTTCCTTAATAGCAATACCCATATTCATATTTGCAGTTAGAAGAAATTTCTTGGTGCCAAAGGATAAGTGGGATTTTAAATCTCGTGATGAGTGGAAGGATGATTGGGAAGGAGAAATTAAAGCTGGTACTTCTGAAAACGCAGCCACTACTGAAGTTATGAGTGCTAAAAAGGCTTGGGCTCCATATGTATTAATAGGAATTTTACTACTATTAAGCCGTCTTAAGTGGTTGCCTTTTAAGGATTTACTAAATAGCTGGAGTATATCTTGGAACAACATATTAGGCACTTCTATAAGCAATGGAATTACACCCTTATACAATCCTGGAATATTCCCATTCATATTTGTTGCCTTATTGATACCATTTATGCATGGTCTAAATAGAGAAGAAGTGAAAAAAATCTGGAAAGATACATTTAAGCAGATAGGACCTACAGCTGTTGCCTTATTCTTTGCCCTTGGTATGACTTATATAATGATCAATTCAGGAGGAGCTGCTGGAAATGATTCAATGCTAATAGTTATAGCTAAAACCTTATCTTCTATAGTAGGAAAGGGTTGGTACATATTTGCTCCAGTAATCGGTATATTAGGTGCATTTATTTCTGGCAGCGCTACAGTATCTGATGTTATGTTTGGACCATTACAATTTGATGCAGCTTTACATGCTGGTATACCTGTAGTTCCAATACTTTCTCTACAAGCTGTAGGAGGAGCCGCTGGAAATATGATTTGTGTCCACAATGTGGTTGCTGTATTAACAACAGTTGGTTTAGTAGGTAAGGAAGGAAAGGTAATTAAAAACAATGTTCCAATATCATTGGGATATGGAATAGTAGCGGGAGTTTTAACAATTATACTAACTTACCTATTTAATTATGGTTTTTCCTTTTAAAAAATATAGGGGAGGGGCTAATGATGAAAATTGCTTTCTTTAGTGCAAAAGAATATGACAAAAAATATTTTGAACCCTTATCAGAAAAGTTAAATATTAGCATCACATATTTTAAGGAGCAATTAAATTTTGATACAGCAAGCTTAGCTAAAGGTTTTGATGCAACTTGTAGTTTTGTAAATGATGATGTTAATGGAAAAGTAATTGAAAGTTTAAAACAAATGGGGGTTAAGGCAATATTACTTAGGTGTGCTGGTTATGATAGTGTAGATTTGGAGAAGGCAAAAGAATTAGACATGCCCGTTTTAAGAGTACCCTCTTATTCACCAGAAGCTGTAGCAGAACATGCAGCAGCCTTATTGTTGGCAGTTAATAGGAAAGTACATTTGGCAAATAATAGAACGAAAAAATTCAACTTTGATATCAATGGCTTAATGGGAATAGTTTTAAATGGAAAAACAGCAGGGGTCATTGGAACAGGAAAAATTGGAAAAGCAATGATTAATATACTAAAAGGTTTTGGTATGGATATAATAGCATACGATATATACCAGGATATAAATAGCAATATTAAATATGTAAGCCTTGATGAGTTATTTTCTAAAGCAGATGTTATCACATTACATGTGCCTTTAACTTCCGAAACAAAACACCTGATTAATTCAGAAAATATTTCCAAGATGAAAGATGATGCTATATTAATTAACACAGCAAGAGGAGCCTTAATAAAGACAGAAGATTTAATTGAAGCTCTAGAAGAGGGCAAATTTGCAGGTGTTGGCTTAGATGTTTATGAAAATGAACGTGGCTACTTCTATGAGGATAAATCATACCTTAAAGAGGAAGAAAGGGATAAGCTTCTAGAAAAATTACTATCTTTTGATAGAGTAATAGTAACAGGCCATCAAGCCTATTTTGCAGATGTTGCTATGGAAGCAATAGCTGAAACAACTCTTACAAACCTTAAGAATTATATGGAAAAAGGCCAACTAACTAATGAAGTTAACCAGTTTCTTGAAGGAATAAAGGCATAAATTAGATTATAGAAATATTGGAAGCTAAGTTTGCCAGAAAAACATCAATCCATGGATTGACATTATCCATTTAGTTTAATATATTAAAGGTATAATAAATGTAAAATAAAGTATAGCTTAACTTTTTTCCCAATATTTTGGGGATTTAAATAATTCAGTTTTTACTTAAACTGGTGATAATATCTACAAAGAAAGGGGTCTTCTAATATGGCGAAAGTTATGAAAACCATGGATGGTAACACTGCAGCCGCTTATGTGGCATACGCTTTCACTGATGTGGCAGCCATATATCCAATTACACCTTCATCTAATATGGCTGAATTAGTTGATGAATGGGCAGCCCATGGTCGTAAGAATATTTTTGGCCAAACTGTAACTGTAACAGAAATGCAATCTGAAGCTGGGGCAGCTGGTGCTGTTCATGGTTCATTATCAGCAGGAGCATTGACTACTACTTTTACTGCTTCTCAAGGATTACTTTTAATGATACCAAATATGTATAAAATTGCTGGAGAGCTTTTACCTGGAGTATTCCATGTATCAGCAAGAGCAATTGCAAGTCATGCATTAAGCATATTTGGTGATCATCAGGACGTAATGGCTGTTAGACAAACTGGATTTGCACTACTTGCTTCATCTAGTGTACAAGAAGTTATGGATTTATCAGGTGTTGCGCATCTATCAGCTATAAAGGGAAAAGTTCCATTTGTGCACTTCTTCGATGGATTTAGAACCAGCCATGAAGTACAAAAAATAGAAGTATTAGATTATGATGACCTTGCAAAATTAGTTGATTATGATGCATTAAACGAATTTAGGAACAGGTCACTAAGTCCAGAAAGACCATACACGAAAGGTACTGCTCAAAACCCAGATATTTATTTCCAATCTGTTGAAGCTTCAAACCCATATTATGAAAATATAGTTAATGTAGTAGAAGAGTATATGAATGAAATTAATAAACTAACAGGAAGGAATTATAAATTATTTAATTATTATGGACACCCAGAGGCAGAAAGAATAATTGTAGCCATGGGTTCTGTATGTGAAACTATAGAAGAAACTGTAGATTACTTGATGAAACAAGGAGAAAAGGTTGGACTTATAAAAGTTCATCTATATAGACCATTTTCAGCAAAGCATTTCTTTGATGTAATGCCAGATACTGTTAAAAAAATTGCAGTTCTTGATAGGACTAAGGAAAAAGGTTCAGTAGGTGAGCCTCTATATCTAGATGTTAAAAATATCTTCTATGATAAGGATGTAAAGCCAGTAATAGTAGGTGGCAGATACGGATTAGGTTCAAAGGATACTACTCCTTCACAAATAAAGGCAGTATTGGACAACCTCAAGGAAGAAAATCCAAAGGATAGGTTTACTATTGGAATTATAGATGATGTTACCCATACATCCTTAGAGGTAAAAGAAAAGATTAGCACTACACCAGAAGAAACAATTAGTTGTAAGTTCTGGGGCTTTGGTTCCGATGGAACAGTAGGGGCAAACAAGAGTGCCATTAAGATCATAGGTGACAATACAGACCTATATGCCCAAGGCTACTTTGAATATGATAGTAAGAAATCTGGTGGAGTAACCATATCCCACCTAAGATTTGGAAAGACTCCAATAAAATCAACCTATTTAATAGATGAAGCCGATTTCATATCATGTTCAAAGCAATCCTATGTCCATCAATATGACCTACTAGATGGCTTAAAGGATGGAGGTACCTTCTTATTAAATACTACCTGGTCAGTAGATGAGCTAGATGAAAATCTTCCAGCTTCCATGAAGAGATATTTAGCTGAACACAATATTAATTTCTACACTATAAATGCTACAAAGATAGCTCAAGAAATAGGCCTTGGCGGAAGGATAAATATGATTATGCAATCAGCCTTCTTCAAATTATCCAATGTTATACCTGTAGAAGATGCAGTGAAATACTTAAAAGAATCCATTGAAGCAGCCTATGGCAAAAAAGGTGAAGACATTGTTAATATGAACTACCAAGCAGTTGACAGAGGTATTGATGCCCTAGTTAAGGTAGATATACCTGAAGAGTGGAAAAATGCAGAAGATACAAAGAAGGCAGAAGAAAAAGAAGTACCTGACTTTATAAAAAATGTATTAATTCCAATGAATAGAAGGGAAGGAGATAAGCTTCCTGTAAGTACTTTTGTTGGAAGGGAAGATGGAAGCTTCCCAAATGGAACAGCAGCTTATGAAAAACGTGGTATTGCTGTAAATGTGCCAGAATGGCAAATAGACAATTGTATACAATGTAATCAATGTGCATACGTTTGTCCTCATGCTGCAATTAGGCCCTTCTTATTAACTGAAGAAGAAAAGAAAAATGCACCAGAATCCTTTGCTACTAAGAAGGCCATAGGCAAGGGCTTAGAAGGTTTAGAATTTAGAATTCAAGTATCTCCATTAGATTGTACAGGATG
>CZCB01005382.1_pt1 | contig 32243 bp, 21 predicted proteins | sample 591991 | NCBI WGS metagenome assembly CZCB01 (sample SAMEA3556809, study PRJEB10932) | anaerobic digester metagenome
CAGCCCGGCGGGCAGCGCGGCGGCGGCCGTCTGCGGCATCCGCCGGGCCAGCCCGCCGAGCCGGGTCACGTCGCGGGTGCCGGTCTCGTGGTCGACGGCGCCGGCCACCATGAAGAGGGCGCCCTTATAGAGCGCGTGGGCGAAGAGGAAGACCACCGCCGCTTCCAGCGCCAGGGGGGTGCGCAGGCCGCCCAACAGGGTGAGCAGGCCGAGCATGGAGACGGTCGAATAGGCCAGCAGGCGCTTGAGGTCCGTCTGCGAGAGCGCCATCCAGGCCCCCAGCAGCAGGGTGACTGCGCCGGTCAGGCTCACCAGCGGCGTCCACAGCGGGTGATCGCCCAGCACCGGGCCGAGGCGCAGGATCAGGAAAACGCCGGCCTTGACCATGGTGGCCGAGTGCAGGTAGGCGCTGACCGGCGTGGGCGCGGCCATGGCGTTGGGCAGCCAGAAGTGAAAGGGGAACTGGGCCGATTTCGTGAAGGCCCCCAGCAGGATCAGTGCCGCGGCCGGACCGGCGAGGGGGTGCTTCAGCAGGTCGGGGCTGGAGGCCAGCAGTGCGGGGATGGAGAGCGTCCCGGCGGCCTGGTTGAGCAGCACCAGCCCGGCCAGCATGGCCAGCCCGCCTCCGCCGGTGACCAGCAGGGCCTGCAGGGCTGATTTGCGCGAGGTTTCATCCTTGTGGTCAAAGCCGATCAGCAGGAAGGAGGAGATGCTGGTCAGCTCCCAGAAGAGGAAGGTGGTCAGCAGGTGACCGGAGAGCACCACCCCCAGCATGGCGGACATGAAGACCAGCAGGAAGGCGTACATGCGCCCCAGCTGCGGGTGGCCCTCCAGGTAGCCGCCGGCATAGACCAGCACGAGCGCGCCGATCCCGCTGACCAGCAGCGCCATGAGCAGCCCCAGCCCGTCCAGGTAGAAGGAGAACTCCACCCCCAGGCCCGGCGCCCAGGGCAGGGTTTCCACCAGCGTCCGCCCGGCGGACACCGGTCCCAGAAGGGTGAGGAAGTAAATAAACAGGCCGAGGGGAAGCAGGGCCAGCAGCCAGCCGGCCCGGCGCGGCGCAGTGCGCTGGAGCGGGGCGGCCAGCAGCGAGCCGGCCAGTCCCGACAGGACAGTGATGCTCATCATCCTCCTTTATCGCCTGCGAAGGCGTTTCCCCCAGGTGGACCGTGTGCGCCAGCCGGACCGCGGCGGGTTATGCCGGACCCGGCCAAAAGATCAGCACTAAATTATTATAATGAATACTGAAGTTTGAACCATTGGATTGACAGGTAAAGGCAATCCCATGACCACCACAACCGACCTGACTGCCACCCGGGCGGACTGGCTGCGCCGCTTCAACCGGGTGATCGCCAACCGGCTGGCGGGGCGGTTTGCCGGCCGGGTGATCTACGCCGCCGTGCTGCACACCGGCCGCTGCTCCGGCAGGGCTTATCTGACCCCGGTGGTGGCCGTGCCGGCCCCGGGCGGGTTCATCATCCCGCTGCCCTACGGCCCGGGGACTGACTGGCGGCTGAACGTGCAGGCAGCCGGCGGCTGCCGGCTGCGCTGGCGCGGGCGCGAATTCGAGCTCACCACCCCGCGGCTGGTCGGCCCGGAGGAGGCAGTGCCGCACTTTCCGCGCTGGCTGTACCCGCTGCTGCGGTTTACGCGCATCTACCTGCGGATGGACCTGGCCCCCGGCCCGGACGGTCCGGCGGACCCGCAGGCGCTGCCCGAGGGCGAGCCGGGCCTGCTGCTCAGCCGGGAAGAGCGCCTGGCCGGGGCTCTGCTGCTGGCGGCGCTGGTCGGGCTGGCCGGCTGGCTGATCACCGGACGCAGCCGGGCGCGCCGGTAGCCCTCACCGGGCGGTCTGGTTCAGCCGGCGGCCGCGGCGCGGACCGAGCGCGCCCAGTTTTCCGCGCGCTCCAGCTCGCCCTCGCGCAGGGGGCCTTCGCTGCCGTCCACCAGGAAGCCTTCCGGCTCCGCCACCACGCGGCCGCCCTTTTTCGCCAGCCCGCCGGCGATGGGTTTGGCCGCGTAGCCGAACAGCTTCACCAGGAACTTCAGCAGGGCGGAAGGGGCTTGCTCCGCGTCCAGGCGGGTGTCGAAGGCGGCCACGCTGCGGCCCGCCAGCGCCCCTGCCGGCAGGTTCTTGAGGAAGGCCCGCGTGCCGTCTGAGGGGCGGAAGGCGCGGGTGGGTGAGCCGGCGATCAGCAGATCGGCGGCGGCCAGCTGCTCGGGGACGACTTCGTCGACCCGAATCACGCCCAGGCATTCGCCTGGATCGAAGGCAGCGGCGATGGCCCGGGCGATCTGTTCCGTGTTCCCGAAATAGGAATCGTACACAATCAGGGTTTTCATTTGCTGTCTCCTGTCCGGCGGCGCCGGACGAGTGGGAAATTACGGGAGCCTGGACGCGCTGCCAGGTTGATCACACTATAGCGGGTTTGGATGCAGGTGTAAACAGGCAGTTTAAAGGGGCGTGCCCCCTTCTCCCATGAGGGTTCGCCGATGGGAGTGCCCCTTCCCTGATGGGCATGGGGAGCCTCTCACCCATCCCTCACCTGCCCACCATAAGCGGAGTCACCGGGGTGCCCCCTTTCCTTACAGAAGTAGTTCTCCGCCCATCCCCCCAACCCCCCTTCCCATAGCGGCCGGGTTAGATGTCCCCGACTCCGTCACTGGGAAGGGGGGAGAGTTATTGGTGGAGGACGACTCCCCCTTCCCGGCCAGGGACAAGAGGCGCGGAGACACGCCCCTGCGGGAACACCCACTGCGTGGGTGCAGGTGGGGGCCAGGGGGGGATGGGTGAAATGGCTCCTGGGAGGGAAGGCAGGAACTCCAAGGGTGCTGCCCATAGGGCCCAGGGGGTTATGTCCATCCGCCGGCACCCGCCCGCATGGCCCGGGAGGGACGGCTTCGACCCGCCGAAGGGGCGGATGTGCTATGATTTGATTCAGCCCCGCGGCCGGGGCGCACCCCGCACTGATCCTTCACACCTGTTTCCCCGCCGGACCCTCCCGGGTTTACCGGCCGGGAAAACTTTTACCCGTTTGATATACAATTGTCTTACAAATTGAACCATATCCGCGGGGAAAGGAGAGGTGCAGCATGAACCGCTACAAATACCTGATTGTCGGTGGAGGGATGACAGCGGACGCGGCTGTGCGCGGCATCCGCGAACTGGACCCGGATGGCTCGATCGCGGTCATCAGCCGGGAGCCTGACCCGCCCTACAACCGCCCGCCGCTCAGCAAGGGCCTGTGGAAGGGCCGGCCGATCAAGAACATCTGGCGGGGCACCGACCAGAAGGGCGCCGAGCTGATCCTGGGCTGCGAAATCACCGAACTGGACCCGGAAGGCCTGACCGTGCGCGACCGGCAGGGCGAGTCCTACCAGGGCGAAAAGCTGCTGCTGGCCACCGGCGGCGCGCCGCGCCGCCTGCCCTTCGGCGGGGATGAGATCATCTACTACCGCACAGTGCGGGACTATCACCGCCTGGCGGAGCTGAGCGAGACCGGCGCCGACTTCGCCGTGATCGGCGGCGGATTTATCGGGGCGGAGATCGCCGCCGCGCTGGCCATGAACGGCCGCAAGGTGACCATGCTCTTTCCCGAGGAGGGCATCGGCGCGCGCATCTTCCCGCCGGAAGTGGGGCGCTTCCTGAACGATTACTACCGCGAGCAGGGCGTGGAGGTGCTGGCCGGTGAGATGGTCAGCGGGCTGCGGGTGGACGGCCAGCGGCGCGTGCTGACCACGCAGAGCGGGCGCGAGGTGAGCGCGGCGGCCGTGGTGGCCGGCATCGGCATTCGGCCCAACGTGCAGCTGGCCGAGGCGGCCGGGCTGGAGCTGGGCGACGGCATCCGCGTGGATGATCTGCTGCGCACCAGCCGGCCGAACATCTATGCCGCCGGCGACGTGGCCGAGTTCTACAACCCGGCGCTGGACGTGCGGCTGCGCGTGGAGCACGAGGACAACGCCAACAGCATGGGCCGCCAGGCCGGGCGCAACCTGGCCGGCGCGGGCGAGCCGTACCACTACCTGCCCTATTTCTACTCCGACCTGTTCGACCTGGGCTACGAGGCCGTCGGGATGCTGGACTCGCGCCTGCAGGTGATCGCGGACTGGCAGGAGCCCTTCCGCAAAGGCGTGCTGTATTATTTCGACAAAGGACGCGTGCGCGGGGTGCTGCTGTGGAACGTGTGGAAGAAGATTCCGGCCGCGCGGGAGCTGATCGCCAGGCCGGGGCCGCTCCGGCCGGAGGACCTGGCCGGGGATCAGCGGCCGGAGTGGGCCATCCCCTTCGACTAAACGGAGGCATCTATGGGGCTGGAGGGCAAAAGGGTGCTGGTGACCGGCGCCGCCCGGCGGATCGGGCGGGCGCTGGCGCTGGCCGCGGCGCGGGCCGGGGCGGACATCGTGCTGCACTACGGCACTTCGCAGGAAGAAGCGGAGCACACCCGCAGCGAGATCGAGATGATGGGCCGCAGAGTACAGCTGCTGCAGGCCGACCTGGCCGATCCGCAGCAGGCCGCCGGGCTGGTGGAGCGGGCGGCGGAGGCCGGCCCGCTGTACGCGCTGGTCAACAATGCCGCCATCTTCGAACCGCTGGGCTGGGACCAGACCACCCTGGAGGAATGGGACCGCCACCTGCGCGTCAACCTGACCGCGCCCTTTTTGCTCAGCCAGGCCTTCGCCAGGTCGCTGGGAGATGGCGAGCACGGGCGGATCGTCAACCTGCTGGACTGGCGGGCGCTGCGACCTGGCCCCGATCACCTGCCGTACACGATCAGCAAGGCCGCGCTGGCCGGGCTGACCCGCTCGCTGGCCGCCGCGCTGGCCCCGCGGGTGACGGTCAACGGGCTGGCGCTGGGGGCCAGCCTGCCGCCGAGCAGCGGTTCGGCCCCCGCCAACCTGATGGACACCATCCCGGCCGGGCGCTGGGCGGATCTGGAGGAGGTGGCGCAGGCGATGCTCTTCCTGCTGGAAGGGCCGGATTATATCACTGGCGAAATACTGCATGTGGATGGGGGCAGGCATCTGGTGTAGACTGGAGGCAGCATGGACAAAATCTTCATCACCGATCTGCACGCGCGCGGCATCATCGGCCTGAACGAATGGGAGCGCGAAACCCCACAGGACATTTTGATCAGTCTGGAGCTGTACGGCGATTTTGACCTGGCCGGGCGCCGCGACGACATTGAGGCCGGGGTCAACTACCGCACGGTGGCCAAAAAGGCGCTGGCCCATGCCGAAACGGCCCAGCGGCTGACGGTCGAAGCGCTGGCCGTCGACCTGGCGCGCATCAGCCTGCAGGAGCCGGGGGTTCAGAGGGTGCGTGTGCGGGTGGAAAAGCCCGGCGCGGTGCGCTTTTCCCGCACGGTGGGCGTGGAAATCGAGCGCGAAAAGGGCTGGGAGGAGCTGTGAACGGCCGGCTGGCCTGCCTGCTGCTTGGCTCGAACATCCAGCCGGAGCGGAATCTGGCGCTGGGCCTGGAGGCGCTGCGGCGCCATGATCAGCTGCAGGTGGAGCGGGAATCCTCGGTCTGGCGCTCCCCGTCCGAGGGGTTCGCCGGGCCGGATTTTCTGAACATGGCGCTGCTGGTGCGCACGCCGCTTTCGGCGCAGGCGCTCAAGGCGCGGGTGCTGCGCCCGCTGGAGGCCAGCCTGGGACGGGTGCGCACCGCGAACAAGTACGCCCCGCGCACCTTCGACGCGGACGTGATCATCTACGACGGGCAGGTGCTGGACGAAGCCCTGTGGAAGCGGGTGTTCCTGGCCGTGCCGGTGGCCGAGCTGCTGCCGGACCTCGTTTCGCCCGAAGGGGAGCGCCTGTCGGACGCGGCCGGGCGGCTGGCCCGCGCTTACCCCATCCAGCTGCAGCCGGACGCGCTGGCGCGACGCTGACCCGGTTCACTGGCGCAGCCGGTAAAAACGGAAGAAATAATTGTCGATTGGCAGCACCTCCACCCGCTGGAAGCCGGCCTGGCGGGCGTACCTGGTATTTCCATCTCCGGGAAGACGCGAATTTCACCGATGGTTCCCCCTGTACAGTTGAGGATGTGCTGCATACGTTTGAAGTACTGCGGGTTTCGTTTGACCCGTTCAATATGCCCGGCCCGTATGTTTTCTACCTGCAGTCCTTAGTGGTTGTTCCAGTAAACCGGTACGAGTTCAAGATCCATACCCTGGAGCCAAACGGGGATGTGGCTGACATTGTGAGTGAAATATACATCCGTAAGGCGGATGCTTCGGGCAGGCCGGTGCTGGGAACCGGACGATATGCGGTTGTCGATTATGAGAACGACCAGTTTGTTCATCTGCGACTGCGGAAGGATGTATCTCAGGCTGCGTTCAATGAGGTTTACTTTGAGCAAATCTCCGGCTGCCAGGAACGCTATGAGGCCCTGAAAGCAGACCGGGTTGACCTGGCCATCAATCTGGAAGAAATTACTGAGCAGCCTGATAAGATCAACTACCGCTGGGGAAAAGTCGGTAACACCATGTCGGTGGTGGCATTCTTGAACGGTTTTACCGAGCCGTTCAATCAGCTGGAAGCCAGGCGGGCGATCAACATGGCGATCGACATCAACCGTCTGATCCGGGATGTCTGGCCCGGCCTGGCAATTCCTTCGGCAACCGTGGTCAGCCCCTTCCATTACGGTTACCCGGAAGGACTGGCTCCCATTACGTACGATCCCAACGCCGCCAAAGAAATTTTCTCCAAGATCGGGATGCCGTCCGAGCTGGTTCTTCGCACACCGACCTTCCTTCCTGACCGGTCGATCCAGGTATGCCAGCATCTGAGCGCTCAACTGGACCGGTGGGGAGTGAAGGTGCGAATTGACGTTGTCGAAGACCGCTTTGATTACGCCCGTCAGGTAGGCGCCCGTCAGATCGGTCACATGGCCATGTTTGACTCCACTCCGCACAGCACCTATCGCATTCTGCGGGAAAAGGTCTCTTCGCATCACAAGTGGATGTGGTGGCAGGGAGTGGTAGACGAGCAGGCCAATAACCTGATCAACGTTGCGCACGAGGCCTACCAGCCGGATCTGCGGCAGAAAGCGTATGAAAGGGTGCTGACGCATCTCAATCAGTGCCCGGTGTGGCTCTACTTATACAACCCCATCACCGTGTTTGCCTATAAAAAGTGCTTTCAGGGCATTGAGATGGGCCATACCGGACTGCTGAGGATATAAGATTCCAACCGCGACGTTCCCTTTCATAAGACGGCGGCCTTAAAGCGAGTGACCGTCCCTGTCAGCCTGGCAGTGAGCCGGTGAAATGACAGGTAAACCAGCCCTCACCCGCCCGGTGATCTGCTCCAACCGGATGGAATGCTTCCTTCTGCCTCAGCTCCACTCACCCACATACTCCCTGTGCGCGGAGAGGTATTCCTCCACCAGCGCACTGGCGCGGGAGTAGGACAGCACCAGCGGGTGGGCCATGAGGGCCTCGACCGCCAGCTTCCGGTCTCTTCGCCGTATGGCTTCCACGGCCAGGCGCTCGTAGAGCTTCACCGCCCGCATCAGGCTCAGCGGCAGGGCGGGCACTTCGCCAATCTTCAGGGGATGCACGCCGGTCCCGTCCACCCGGCAGCTGACTTCGACCACGTCGCCAGCCGCCATTCCTTCAATCGCGCCCTGATTGGGCACGTTGAGCGCGGTGTACAGCGGTTCGCCGCTGACCAGCGCGGCAATCACGCCCAGGGCCACGCCGGCGTAGCCCTCGCCGGCCTCGTCCGGCACCGGGGCGTCGAAGACTTCGTTTTCGGGGCGGGTGGCGGCGCGGGCGTCGGAGCGCATGTAGGTGGCCCCGCGGCGCTGTTCGTAGCCGAAGAAGATGCGTAGGGCGCGCTCAGGGTCGCGGCGCGGGTCAACCGCTGCCAGCTGCTCGATCAGCCGGCGGTTGAGGGCTTCAATCTCCTCGCCGCGGGTGATGGCTTCGCTCTGCAGGGCGGCCAGGGCCTTTTCGGCGTGGTAGTAATAGTAGAGGTACTCGTTCAGGTGCATGCCCATCCGGCGCACCAGCCGCGGGTCGAACATGCGCTGGTGCTCGCGCAGGAAGGCGTCGTCGGCCAGGGCGCGGGGCAGCTGGTCCTGCCCGTCCAGCCAGGCGCGGCGCGTCCAGGAAAGGTGATTGAGGCCGAAGACCTCCGCCCGGATACGCTCCGGCGGCACCCCGGCCCAGGCGGCGATGCTGGCCTGGCCCTGGTTGGCCCCGTCGCAGATGCCGATGGCGCGCTCGAACCCGTCCTCGCGCAGGGCCTGGCTCACCAGCCCGGCCGGGTTGGTGAAGTTGTACAGCCAGGCATTGGGGCTGAGCTGGCGCAGCAGCCGGGCACAGCCCAGAATGGCCGGGATGGAGCGCATGGCCATGGCGAACCCGCCCGGGCCGGTGGTCTCCTGACCGATCACGCCGTGGCGCAGGGCGATGCGCTCGTCCAGCACCCGGCCGCGCTCCTGCCCGACCCGCACGGCGGTGACCACGTGGTCGGCCCCCTCCAGCGCGCGGCGGGGGTCGGTGGTGATCTCCAGGCGGAAAGGGCTGCCCGCCCGGCGCACCAGCGCTTCGTTCAACGCGCCGAACTGCTCCAGTCTGGCCGGGTCGGTGTCCAGCAGCCACAGCTCGTCGACGCGGACCCGCTCCTGCCAGCGCAGCAGGGTCATGACAAACAGCGGCGAGCGCACGCCGCCGCCTCCAATCAGGGTGAGTTTCAACGTTCGCGCTCCTAAAGGTACTGTTTCAGTTGCTCCAGGGTGGGCACCGCCCGTGCCCCGCCGTGCCGGGTGGTGGACAGCCCGCCGCAGATGTTGCCGCAGCGCAGGCAGGTTTCCAGGGGTTCGCCGCGCAGGTAGGCGTAGAGAAAACCGGCGTTGAAGGAGTCCCCGGCGCCGGTGGTGTCGACCACCTCCACCGGCAAAGCGGGGGAGTGGTACAGGCGGCCTCCGGTGAAGGCGTAAGCCCCCTGCCCGCCGCACTTGACCACCACCAGCGGGCAGTACTCGGCCAGGCGGGCGGCGGCCTCGCGCGGGTCTTCCACCCCGGTCAGCTGGCAGGCCTCGGACTGGTTGGGGGCGAAGATGTCGATGGCGCGCAGCATGTCGGTCAGCCCCGGCTCGCTCAGCGTGCGGGTGACATACTGGCAGTCGGTGAACACCCGCCCGCCCTGGCGGTGAATCAGGTCGACCAGGCGCAGGCTCTCGGGGCTGCCGTCGAAGGGGGCGTTGACCACCCACTTCGGCTTCTGGGCCTGGATGACCGGCTCCAGGGCGTAGGGCGGGAAGGGGTCCTGGTAGGAGATGAAGCCCCGGTCGTGCACGAAGGAGAAAGAGACGCTCAGCGAGCGCAGCGGCTGGTTGAAGATCTGGAAGAGAGAGGTGTCCATGCCCTCGCGCTGAGCCTCCTGCAGGATGAACTGGCTGAACACGTCGCTGCCCAGCCGGGCGGTCCAGCGGGCGCGCACGCCCAGGCGGTGCAGCGCCGCGGCCAGGATGTAAGCCCCGCCCGGGGCGATCTCCATGGCCTGGCCGAAGATATCCGCGCCCAGCCGGGGCGGTTCGCTCAGCCCGGTGATGATGATGTCGCAGAAGTAATCGGCCAGCACCAGCACGTCACAGTCGCTCATGGGGTTCCTCCGAAGCCCGCGCTCGCGGGTATGGATTAAGTCTACCCCGATTTGGCCGGGGTGTCCTCCCTGCTCCCTGATCATCCCAAAGGGTGAGGGACGAACCACCCCGGGGGTTTATTGACTTTTCTTACCCGGATAGGTACATTTAACTCGAGGGACATCCCATCATGGGGGTCACAAAAAAAAGAAAACGACCACCTCGAGACAAGGAGTTCGACATGGCTTTAGAAATGATACCTCTCCCCTACGATTACTCGGCCCTGGAACCGGCCATTGACGCCAAGACTGTGGAAATTCACTACACCAAGCACCACACCGCGTACCTGAACAACCTGAAGGCCGCGCTGGAAAAGCACCCAGACCTGGCGGGCAAATCGGTCGAGGAGCTGCTGAGCGACATCAACAGCGTGCCGGAGGACATCCGCACCGCGGTGCGCAACAACGGCGGCGGCTACATCAACCACAATCTCTACTGGGCCATCATGGGTCCCAACGGCGGCGGTGAGCCTTCAGGCGCGCTGGCCGAGGCCATCAACTCGGCCTTCGGCAGCTTCGCTTCCTTTAAAGAGCAGATCGAGAAGGCCGGCATGACCCGCTTCGGTTCCGGCTGGGCCTGGTTGAGCCGCCGCAGCGACGGCCAGCTGGTGATCCACTCGACCGCCAACCAGGACTCCCCCCTGATGGAAGGGCTTTACCCCATCCTGGGCGTGGACGTCTGGGAGCACGCGTATTATCTCAAGTACCAGAACCGCCGCAACGAGTATCTGGCCAACTGGTGGAATGTGGTTAACTGGGCGGAAGTGGAGCGCCGCTTCCAGCAGGGACGCTAATCCTTATTGATTGTTTCTCCTCCTTAAGGTTCGACGACTGTTTCTACCCGGTTGGACGGAAAACGCGCCGCAGAGGCGCGTTTTCTGCTTTAATCCCGGGCATAATTGATACTGTGATTATCGTTCTGAGCGAACCGGCCCGCCATCGGGACGGACCCGACCTGAAAAAAAGGAGCCGACCATGACTGAATCCGCCATGCTGCCTCTGCCGGATCTGCTGCAGTCCCTGCTCACCCTGCTGGAAGAGGCCTACCCCGGTCCGCCCGACCCGGGGGCGACCTGGTTCATCGACAACGAGCCCGACGCGGGCATCCTGGGCACAATCAAGGGGGTGACGGCGGCGGAGGCTTCCGTCTCGATGGACGGCAGCGGAAAGCCCGGCACGACCATCGCCTCCAACGTCGAGCACCTGCGCTGGAGCCTGGCCAACGTCAACAATACGCTGCGCGGGGGCGAGTACTCGCCCGACTGGCGGGCCAGCTGGACCGTGGTGGAGGTAGACGAGGCCGGGTGGGACCGGCTGCGCGGCGAGCTGCGCCGCGAGTACGAGGACCTGTGTGAGGCCATCCCCCGGGTGCAGGCGCTGGACGAGGTCTGGCTCAACGGGATGCTGGCCCTGATCCCGCACGCGGCCTTTCACCTGGGGCTGGTCCGGCAGATGATCGAACGGGTGCGGGCGCAGAAATAGCAAAAGACCCCGCCCGGAGGCAGAACTGCTCGCTTCCGGGCGGGTATTTTGTCTTTTAGCGGATCCGTTTCCGCTAAGCCGGCCCGGCGCCGTCGGGCGGGACGTTGTGGTTTCCGCGGAACAGGTTCTCCGGGTCGTAGCGCCGCTTGACCGCTACCAGCCGGTCCCAGGTGGGGCCGGGGTAGGCCACCTGCGCCCGGCCTTCGCCTTCGATCCCCAGGAAGTTGACGTAGGAGCCCAGATAGCCCTGGTTCAGGCTTCTGGCGAAGTCCTCCACCCAGGCCTCGCGGGCGGCGCGCTCCTCCGGCCCGTTGTAGAAGGCGGCCAGGTTGACCATGATGGGCGCCTGGCGGTGGGGGTAGGCGGTGGCCTCCACCGGGACGCGGGCCGCGGCCCCGCCCAGCACGCGCACCTGGGCTACGCGGAAGGGCGCGTCCGAGGCCTGCAAGTTGTTGATGATCCGCTCAGCCTCCTCCCGGCCGATGCGGTCGACGTACAGGTTGCGGCTGGCGGCGGCGGGGTGGTAATCACCCTCCTCGGGCATGAACAGGTCCGTATAGCGGATGGGGCGAACCATGTCCGCCAGGGGTTTGGCCAGGGCGCGGAAGGGGGCCAGCGCTTTTTCGCCTTCCTCCACCGGCCCGGCATAGGCCAGGATGCCCAGGATCACCAGCTGGCCGGTCAGCTCAGGCGGCAGGAAGGGCATGGGCGGGGCGACCATTACGTTGGCGATGGTGGACAGCTCCTCGGGGGCGGAACTGGCCGCGTCGACGAACCCCGCGAGGGTTTCCGCCGTCGCCGGCAGCACCAGCAGGCCGCCCAGCATGGAGGGCACCTCCTGCAGGCGGAAGAGGAAGCGGGTGACCACGCCGAAGTTGCCGCCCCCGCCGCGGATGGCCCAGAACAGGTCCGGGTGGTTCCCGGAGTCGACGCGCAGCAGCTGGCCGTCCGCGGTGACCAGATCGGCCGCCAGCAGGTTGTCGATGGTCAGCCCGTACTTGCGCACCAGATAGCCGACCCCGCCGCCCAGGGTAAGGCCGCCGATGCCCACCGTGCCGGTGTCGCCGAAGCCGGTCGCCAGGCCGTACTCCGCCGCGGCGCTGGTGTACTCGCCCGTGGTCAGCCCGGATTCGGCCCAGGCGGTGCGGCCCTCGGGGTCGATGTGCAGGTTGTTCAGGCCCTTCAGGTCCAGCAGGATGCCGCCGTCGATCAGGCTCAGCCCGGCCGGGCTGTGGCCTCCGCTGCGCACGGCCAGGGCGGGGCGGCGGTTTTCGAAGCCGCCGTAGAACAGCACCCGCCCGGCGTCGTAGGCCGGGTCGCCGGGGGGAATCACCTGACCGGCGAACTCGGACCGCAGGCGGGCGATGTCGCTTTCACTCAGGATATTCAATCCGTTTTTGCTCGCATCCGGATACATAGTACCTCCTCATACATCAAGAGCGGCGCCAGGGCGGGCGCGAGGATGGAGCAGCCGGGACGGGCATGGGACGGCGGTAATGCGGGCTGCCGGTGCGGTGGTGGGAAACCCGGCACGATGTGCCGCCGCGTCACATGACTATATAAAAGGCTGCGGCTGGCGTCAAGCGCGGGGGAGTGGGGGATTGGACCCAATCCCCCACCTGCCCTCATGGGGGTGAACCCCCCTTCCCGGCCAGGGACCAAAGGCGCGGAGATTTGCCCCTACGGGAACACCCACTTCGTGGGTGCAGGTGGGGGTATGGGGGGATGGGTGGAAGAAAAATCCCAGGAGGAAAGGGAAGCGCACCCCCATGGACTATGCCCATGGGAGCAAGGGCAGCTCTGGCGCTGTCAGGCTGCCAACTGGCAGTGACTCTCTCCCACAGCCGCTTTGAGAGAGTGTGTGAATAATTGCAATAATTGCAAAACTGGTACTTTACAGCGGGAAAAGAAATCGGTATTATATTGCCAACAAGCACACGGCCTTGCTACAACCCAACGCGGGTCCCCGAAAAGTACGTTCGACCCGGGTTCCCGTATGCATACAGCTGAACATCGCCGCCACTCCTGGACTGTGGTTCTTGCCCGGGCAGGCTCTTGCACTGGATCACCTCAGATGCCCGTTGTACCTTTATTTTTTCCTTCCCCCGTACAAGTGAATATCCAACATTCTACCTCGCCGATTTAGGAGGAGTGCCCATGTTGTTTACTTCGATCATTAATGGTTTGCTGCTGGGTGGTATGTACGCCGCTGTAGGGGTAGGCTTCTCGCTGGTGTGGGGCGTCATGAACACCGTGAACCTGTCACACGGGGCGATGATCATGCTGGGCGCGTACACGACTTACTGGATGTCCCAGTATATCGGGGTCAACCCTTTGTGGTTCGTGCCTGTCGCCATGCTGGTGACGCTGTTCATCGGCTACCTGCTGCAGAAGTACGTCATCAACCTGACCATGAAGTCAGGCACCAACATGACCCTGATCCTGTCGCACGGGTTCAACCTGTTTCTGGTGAACGCGGCCTACATACTCTGGAAGGGTGACTACCGCTCAATTCAGTCACCGTTCTCCGGGCAGGGGTTAAATCTGTTCGGGACCACCGTCCCCTACTCGCGGCTGATTGTGTTTGTCATTGCAATCATTGTCGCCATTCTCCTGCAGTTATTCCTCTCGCGGACGAAAACCGGCACCGCCATTCGCGCCACGGCTCAGAATAAGGACGCCGCGCAGCTGGTGGGCGTGAACATCAGCCGGATTTACTCCATCACCTTCGCCATCGGCTGCGGCCTGGCGGGCGTGGCAGGCGCTCTGATGAGCACCAACTTTGTGGTTACGCCCACCTTTGGTGATCCCTTCATCGGCCGGGCTTTCGCCGTCGCGGTGCTGGGCGGCCTGGGTACGGTCTCCGGCGCGGTGCTGGGCGGCCTGGTGCTGGGGCTGGCCGAGACGCTGGGCGCGCTGGCCTTCGGGCCGAGCTTCCAGAACGCCATCGCCTTTGCCATCCTGGTGCTGGTGCTGGTCATCCGCCCGCAGGGCCTGATGGGCAAGAAGTTCTTCTAAGCCCGAACGCTTGAACAGATACATCACTGAGAGGAAGATCTCATGGCGAGCAGATTATTGAAACAGTGGAACCAGAGCAAGGAGACCCTCTTCAGCCAGTCAGCGCAGCGGCGCATCTGGCTGCCGGTGGGCATTGTCTTCCTGCTCGGAGCGATTGCGTTTCCTTTCATTGGTACCGGGTACTGGATCCGCGTGCTGACCAGCGCCTTTATGTACGTTGGCCTGGCCTCCAGCCTGAATATTATTATGGGCTACACCGGGTACACCGATTTCGGTAACGTGGTCTTCTTTGGCGTGGGCGCGTACACCACCGGTGTGCTGGTAGGTCAGTTCAACTTCCCGCTTCCGCTGGCGGTGCTGTGCGGAGCGCTGCTGTGCTCGCTCTACGCCGCGCTGCTGGGCCTGCCGCTGCTGAGGCTGCGCGGGCACTACTTCTCCATCGCCACCATCGGCGTGATGGACGCCACCCGCGAGATCGTCACCAACATGAAGATCACCGGCGGCGGTATGGGCATGTCCTTCCCTATCTTCGACATCAGCCCGCAGATGTTCAACATGCTGGCCTATTACATCATGCTGGGGCTGGCGGCGCTGTACGTGCTGGCGAGCTTCCTGATCCGCCGCAGCCGCTTCGGGTTTGGCCTGCGGGCCATCCGCGCCGACGAGCAGGCGGCGGGCATCTCGGGCATCCCGACCACGCGCTTCAAGGTGACGGCCTGGATGATCAGCGCCTTCATGACCGGCACGCTGGGCGGGGTCTTCGGGCTGTGGTTCTCCTTCGTCGAGCCTTCGGACGTGTTCGACATCATGATTTCGCTCAAGTTCATGATCATGGTGCTGATCGGCGGCGCGGGCACGGTCTTCGGGCCGGTCATCGGCGCGTTCTTTATGGAGATCGTCTCTGAGCTGGTCTGGGGCCGCTTCCTCGAGCTCCACATGGGCATCCTGGCCATCATCGTGATCCTGACCGTGATTTTCGTGCCCAAGGGCATCCTGCACTACGTGCAGAACCGGATCGGCCTGAAGGGCATTCTGGCCGAGATGCGCCAGAACAAGATTTAGCCCCGGCAGGTAGAGGTAATCATGAGCGAAACCATTCTGGAAGGCAAAGAAGTCACCGTATACTTTGGCGGTCTGGCGGCCGTCAAGGATGTCGACTTTGACGTCCGCAAGGGCGAGATCCTGGGGCTGATCGGTCCCAACGGGGCGGGCAAGACCACCCTGCTCAACCTGATCAGCGGCGTTTACCCGCTCTCGAAAGGCCAGATCATCTTCAAAGGAGAGCGCATCAGCGGGCTGCAGCCGCACGTCATCGCCCAGAAGGGCATCTCGCGCACGTTTCAGGTGGTCAAGCCCTTCCCGGGCATGACCGTGCGCGAGAATGTGGCCGTGGGCGCCATGTACGGCAGCGCCGATCATCGCGAAGACGTGACCGGCGCAATGAAGCGCGCGAATGAAATTATCGAGTTCGTCCACCTGGAAAAGGCCGCCGACCGGCGCGTGGAAGAGGTCACGCTGGCCGACCGCAAGCGCATCGAGCTGGCGCGCGCGCTGGCCATGCGCCCCGACCTGCTGCTGCTGGACGAGGTGATGGCCGGGCTGAACCCGACCGAGGTGGAGAGCATCATGCAGCTGATCCGCAAGGTGCGCGAATCAGGCGTGACCATCCTGGTCATCGAACACGTGATGAAGGCCATCATGGGCCTGTGCGACCGGGTGCTGGTGCTGCATCACGGGCAGCGCATCGCCCTGCAGACCCCCAGTGAAATTGTCAACAACGAACAGGTGATTAAGGCATACCTGGGTGACCGGTACGGGGCCAAAAACCAGGCCCAGGGAGGGCACTGATGCTGCTACAGGTAAAAAACCTCAACTTTGCTTATGGTGACGTGCAGGCGCTGTGGGACATCAACCTGGAGGTAGGGAAGGGCGAGGTGGTGGCCCTGGTGGGTTCCAACGGCGCGGGCAAGAGCACGCTGCTGAAGAATATCTCTGGCCTCCTCAGGCCGCGCAAGGGCTCGCAGATTATTTTTGACGGTGAGGACATCACCAACACCACGGCGGACGTGCGCGTGCGCAAGGGCATCGCCCTGGTGCCCGAAGGCCGCCAGCTGTTCGCCGGCCTGACCATCCGCGAGAACCTGATGATGGGGGCCTTTACCCGCAGTGACGTCAAGGCCATCCAGGAGGACCTGGAGAGAATCTTCGCCCTGTTCCCCATCCTGGAGGAGCGGCAGGCGCAGCTGGCAGGCACGCTTTCGGGCGGCGAGCAGCAGATGTGCGCCATTGCCCGCGGGCTGATGTCGAACCCCAAGCTTCTGATGATCGACGAGCTTTCCCTCGGTCTGGCGCCGGTAGTGGTGGACAGGCTGATGGAAACCATCCAGACCATTCACGACAACGGCGTGACCGTGTTCCTGGTCGAACAGGACGTGCAGGCTGCCTTCCAGATGTCGGAACGCGGCTACGTGCTGGAGACCGGCCACCTGGTGCATTCCGGCAATTCCAGGGACTTGATGGAGGACGAGGCCATCAAGAAAGCCTACCTGGGCATCTGATCGGCGTGGACAACTGCCGTCCTGACGGCAGATGATCTAGACCTTCAAGGAGGAACCGAATGGGCAAGAAGCTTTATGTAGTAATGACGTGTCTGCTGTTGCTCAGCTTCCTGCTGAGCGCCTGCGGCGGCGGCCCGGCTGCCCCCGCTTCAGGTGAAGGTGAGGGCGAAAAGGTCATTAAGATCGGCGTCGCGATCTCGATGACCGGCCAGGTGGCTCGCGAAGGTAAGTTCGAGAAGGACGGTGTCGACTACTGGAAGGACCTGGTCAACGAAGCCGGCGGTATTGATGTTGGCGGTGAGAAGTACAAGGTCGAAGTGGTTTACTACGATGACCAGTCCTCTCCGGAAACCAGCATGAAGCTGACCGAGAAGCTGATCACCGAGGACAAGGTGCAGTTCCTGATCGGCCCGTACTCCAGCGGTATCCAGACCGCGGCGGCCGCCATCGGTGAAAAGTACAAGATCATCACCATCACTCCGCTGGCCAACGCCACCACCATCTACGACAAGGGCTACAAGTACATTTTCTCGGTGCTGCCCCCTGCGACCCAGTACTTGCAGCTGCTCATCGACATGGCCGTCGAGCTCGACCCGGCCCCCAGGACCATCGCCATCATGGTGCGTGACGATCCCTTTGGCACGAGCGTGGCCGAAGGCGTGCGCGACCGGGCGATTGAGAAGGGCCTGGATGTGGTCTACTATGAGAAGTTCCCCAAGGACGTGAACGACGTTTCCACGATGCTGTCGGCCATCAAGGGCCTGAACCCGGACATCGTGGTCGCCTCCACCCTGTACCAGGACGCCGTGCTGATCACCAAGCAGGCCAAAGACCTGCAGGTCTGCCCGAAGATCCTGACCTACTCGGTGGGTGTGTCCATCCCCGACTTCCCGCAGGAACTGGGTCCGGATGCCGAGTACATCATGGGCGCGGAATGGTGGCTGCCCAACATGGGCTGGAAGGGCGAGGTCATCCCCTCCTCTGAGGAGTTCGGCGTCGAATTCGAGAAGAAGTTCGGCTATGCCCCGTCCTACCACTCCGCCGCTGGCGCGGCCGCGGGCCTGATCCTGCAGCTGGCCATCGAAGATGCCGGCACGCTGGACACCGAAAAGGTGCGCGAAGCCCTGCTCAACTTCGATCACCAGATCTTCTGGGGCCCGACCGCCTGGGATGAGACCGGCGCCAACATCGCCGGGGCTTCCGGTGTGATCCAGATCCAGAACGGCCAGGTGGTGTCCATCTACCCGAAGGACATCGAGCAGGCCACCCCGATCTACCCGATGCCCTGCTGGAACGAGCGCTAATTCTGGCTGCCGTTTGTCTCTAGTCTGAACACGTTCCTGAGCGCCGGCAGCCCTTGCCGCGCTCAGGAACGCTTTTATCCCGGAATTTCAGTTTGAGGAGCGACCATGGCGGATTTAACCTGTCAGCTAGGCCCTCTCAAAATGCGCAACCCGTTCGTGCTGGCCTCGGGTGTGCTGGGCACCAGCAACCGGCTGCTGGAGCGCATCGCCTGCCTGGACATCGGCGCGGTGACCACCAAGTCCTGCAGCCTGAACCGGCGGGCCGGCCACGCCAACCCGACCGCGCTGGACTGGGGCGCGGGGCTGATCAACGCCATCGGCCTGACCAACCCCGGGGCGAAGGCGGAAGCAGAGAACCTGGCCGCCATTCTCCCCCGGCTGCACGAGGAGGGGGCGCTGCTGTTTGTCAGCATTTTTGCCAAGGATGTCGCCGAGTTCGGCGAAACCGCCCGCATCCTGGCGCAGGTCCAGCCGGACCTGATCGAGGCCAACCTGTCGTGCCCCAACGTGGCGGATGAGTTCGGCATGCCCTTCGCGGCGAAAGAGGACACCGCCGCGGCCGCCACCGAGGCGGTCAAGAAGGCGGTGGGGGACCTGCCGGTGGCCATTAAGCTGGCGCCCAACGTGCCCAACATCGGCGCCATCGCCAGGGCGGTGAGGGACGCCGGGGCGGACGTGATCTGCGCGGTCAACTCCATGCCCGGGATGATCATCGACGCCCGCTCGGCCAGCCCGGTGCTGAAGAACAAGGTGGGCGGCATCTCGGGGCCGGCGCTCAAGCCGATCGCGCTGAAGTGCGTGGCCGATGTGGCCCGGGCCGTGGACCTGCCCATCATCGGCACGGGCGGCGTGTGCAGCGGCGTGGACGCGGCCGAGATGATCATGGCCGGGGCGACGGCCGTCGGGGTCGGCTCGGCGGTGTACTACCGCGGCGTGGATGTGTTCCAGCAGCTGCCCGCCGAACTGGCCGCCTTTATGGACGAAGAAGGTTACGCAGACCTGGAGTCGATGCGTGGAAAGGCGATCCTATGACATTTTCCAACCCCATCCCCATCCGGCCTGGCCTGCTTCACCAGACCTACACCATTACTGATATTAAGGAAGAGAACTACCGCACCCGCACGTTCACCCTGGACCGGCCGGTGCCGGCCGAGCCGGGCCAGTTCGTCATGGCCTGGCTGGCGGCGGACTCGGAGATCCCCTTCTCCATCACCGGCGATGANNACGGCGGTCGGCCCGACCAGCCCGCTGGTGAAGGGGCTGCAGGTGGGCGGGCGGCTGCGCGCCCGCGGGCCGATCGGCCACGGTTTCCGCCCGCACGGGCAGAAGATGCTGCTGGTTGGCGGCGGTTTCGACATTGGCCCGCTGCTCTTCCTGGCCCGGCGCGCGCTGGCCGGCGGCGCGGCGGTGGATGTGATCCTGGCGGCCCGCACGGCGAAGGAAATCATCATGGTCGAGGCCTTTGAGCAGGCCGGGGCCTGCGTGCTGGTGACGACGGAAGACGGCTCGCAGGGCGAAACCGGCCCCGTGACCGGGCCGCTCGAGCGGCTGCTGCTCGACCCCGCAAGCCGGCCGGACGGCGGCGTGTACGCCGTTGGCCCGGTGCGCATGCTGGAGGAGATCGACCGGGTGTGCGGCGAGCATAAGGTGCCGCGCCAGCTCTCCTGGGAGGTGGTCATGCGCCGGGGCCGCTGCGCCATGGGCCTGTGCGGCGAGTGCGAGCTGCAGCTGCCGGATTCGCTGGATGATCCGGACCGCGCCGCCTGGCTGGTGTGTTTGGACGGGCCGGTCTCTCACACGGAATAGAGACGGGGGCAGCGCCCCCGTCTCCCCCTGGAGGGAGTGTCGCCCCCTCCCGCCAGGCATGGGGGTGACGCCCACCCATCCCCCACCTGCCCCCATGGGTACAAGTAGGGGATTGCACCTACCCCCCTACTTGCGTGAGTTCACCGCGTAGAACGGCTCGCGGGGGAAGTCCGCCCAGCTGCGGTACCACCGCTGCACGTAGGGCTTGATCTCTCTCATCCGCTCGGCGTAGGCCCGCTGCGCGGGGGTCAGGCCCTTTTCCACGCAGGCGCGCACCTCGCGGTACAGCGCTTCGACGTCGATGGTCTGGACGGCTCCGTCGACGACGACCGCCTGCCCATCCACCAGCACGTCCCGCACGTGCCTGCCGCGGGCGCGGTGGATGAACAGCAGCCCCGGGTCCAGATCCGGGCTGGCCCAGGGGTCGGCGGTCATCTCGGCCATGTCCAGGGTGATCAGGTCGGCCTTCGTGCCGGGCCGCAGAGCGCCCACCTCGTCCCCCAGGCCCAGGCAGCGGGCGGCATTGCGCGTGCCCATGGCGATCACCTGGTAGGGGTCCAGCGCGGGGGTGTCTTCCAGGTCGAAACCGCTCAGCCGGTGAATGTAGAAGATCATGCGCAGCTCGCCGATGGCGTCCTCGTCGTCGTTGAAGGCCTTTTCGTCGATGCCCAGGGCCACGTTCACCCCGGCGCGCACCATCGGCACCACCGGGGCGATGCCGTTGCGCATGGCGAAGTTGCAGCTCGGGTGGTGGGTAACCGAAGCGCCCTTCTCGGCCAGCAGCTCGATGTCAGCCTGGTCCACGTAGACGGCGTGGCCCAGAGTGAGGTGTTCGTCCACCAGGCCCAGGTCGTTCAGGCGCATAAGCAGCGATTTGCCGTGGCGCCGCAGCCCGTAGGCGCGCTGGATAGGCGTCTGCAGGGTGTGGATGTGGACCGGCAGCCCGCCCAGGGCATCGGCGCGCTCCTTGACCCGGAGCAGGTATTCGTCGCTGGCGCCGTGCGCCCAGGAGGGGCCGAAGAAAATGCGCGTCAGCCCGCCGTTCCATTTCGCGTACAGCTGCTCGAAGAGGGCGAAATAATCCTCCCGGGCTTTTACTTTGTCGAAGAAGACCAGCGGGCGGGCGAACTCCTGCAGGTGGGGCGGCAGGGTGGCGAAAAAGGCCTGGTCGTCGTAAGCCAGGAAGTTCTCGTCGCGGATGCCCGGGGAATAGGCGGCGCGGATGCCGGCCTGGCGGTAGGCGCGCAGGGCGGTCTCGGCCTTCGCCAGGGCGTCGGGATCGCTGACTTTGCCCATTTCGTTGTGGTGCAGCGTGGTGCAGCCGTTGCGCAGGTGGCGCAGGGCGGTCAGCGGAGCGTTGAGTTCGGCGGGCAGGTCGACGGCGAAGGCCCAGTCGAGCAGCGCGTTTTCCAGGAAGTCATAGCCCGGGCCGCGCTGCAGGAACGAGAGACCGCGCCCGTGCGTGTGGGCGTCGATCAGGCCGGGCAGCACCATGCAGTCCGGCCCGCCGAGCAGGGCGGCCTGAGGGTGATCGCGGCGCAGCGCTTCGTAAGGGCCAACGGCGGCGATCTCGCTGCCAGAAACCAGCACGGCGGCGCCGGTCAGCACGCCGGCCGGGCCGAGCGCCGCGTCGGTGAAGACATATTTGCCCCGGACAAGGGTTTCCATGCGGTGTTCCTCCGGCGGTTGGGTGAATGGGGATCCGCCTTTATCCTACCGCCCGCGGGCCGGGGCGTCAACCGGGAAAGCGGTTCAGGAGCCTTTCACCACGTGGATGTTGAGCACGCCGGTGCCCAGCGCGCCTGCGAGACGCAGCCAGAGGGCCATGTACATCTCCACGCCGCGGGCGGTGGTGATGTCGCCCAGGTCCAGAATGTGCTTCCAGCCGAACCAGGCTTCCAGCCACTCGCACACGGATTTCTTCGCCTCCGCATCGTTGCCGCTGACGAAGATGGTGTGCTCGCCGCCGGCCACCAGGCGCGGGTTGACCATCAGCCGGGCGGTCACGGTGTTGAGCGTTTTGACCACCTTTGTGTAGGGGAAGGCGCGCTGGATTTGTTCGGCCAGCGAGTCGGTGTTGGCCACGAAGAGGGCGGGCGGGCCGGACGGCGCGGCTTCCAGCGGGTTGGCGACGTCGATCAGGATCTTATCGGCCAGGTTGGACGCCCCCGCCGACTGCAGCGCGTTCAGCGAGCCGGCCCCGCTGGTGGCGTTGATCACCAGTTCGCCGAAGCGGGCTGCTTCCGCATAGGAGGCCAGCTCGACGCGCGGGTGCTGGGACAGCCAGGCGTTGAAAGGCGGCGTGCCGTAGCGGCCGTGCTCGTCGCGGGCCAGAGTGGCGGCCGGGGAGCGGGTGCCCATGACCACCTGGTGGTGCAGTTCGGCCAGCCGCGCGCCCAGGGTCTGGCCGACGATGCCGGTGCCGAGGACAGCAATTCTCATCATTCCCTCCTGTATGCTGCTCGAAGCGGACCGTCGTATGCGAGCCAGTCCGGGGCGGGTGCCGGCCGGGCTGGCTGTGTCACCAGTATAGCAGGGGATGGCGGGTCTCATGGAGGGGGTGGACCTCATTGTGTGAGAGGCTCTCTGCGGGGACGTGCCCTGCGCTCGTTTCGGGACGACCTCCCCTGCGGAGTGCTGTGCCCCGTGATCTTGTTCCAACCAGGAAAACCGGTCCAGATTTTTGACACATTTACTCGAATACTCAAGTTGGGTGAGTCATTATCTCAATAACTTGTTATAATTTTCTGATAAAACCGTGTCCTAACCAACCTCACATCTTCCATACTAGACTGGATTCTGTCTCAACCCCGCTGCCAGATCTCTAACGACAACTTTTCAGCTGAATACATCTGAACAGGCTAAACGTCCTGTCTGACAGCGTTTAGGGAGGGATGCTGTCGAATAAAAGGCACGTTTCTTCACAGCAAGGGAACAACATCAATGACGTCATCGAAGCCTTTGTACCGCAGCGTGATCATTGTGGCCGCATGCCTGCTGGCGGCCGTACTGGTTTTCTGTTTCGTGATCCCCGGCACTTCCGCAGCCGCCTCCCAGCGGACGCTGCAGGATTCCTGGCAGCGCCTGGTGCAGGCTGGATCGTATGAATTTGCCACCACCGTGGAGCAGGTCACCTACCCGGCTCCGGCTCTGGCCAATGTGGGCGAGTCTTCCGTCCGGGAGACGTACCAGATCAGCGGCAAGGCCGACCTGACCAGCCAGATCTACCAGGTGCGCCTGTTCCAGAACCCGGAGAACCTGCTCAACCAGGACGACGGGGTAGAGATTCACATCGAGCGGAACAGCGCTCGCGGCCGGGTGATCGGCTCGGAGGAGTGGGAGGAGCTGAAAGACGTCTCCGCCTCTTCCTTCTTCCTGGGCGACACCAACTCGGCTTTTCTGGCGGCAGCCAGGAACATCCGCGAGGTGGACAGCCAGACCATCGCCCTGCCGGACGGCGGGAAAGTGGCGGTCACCCGCTACAGCTTTGATGTCGATTCCGACCGCTATGCCGCGATCATGCGCGACCAGATGGTCGCCGAACTGCAGCGCGCGGGCGAGCTGCCGCTGGGCATGAACCTGGAGGTCTCCGAGGAGTACCGCCAGATGGTGGCCGGCGGCGAAATCTGGGTGGATGCGAACGGGCTGCCGGCCCGCATGACCGTGACCATGCAGATGCCGCCGGAGAAGAACGGTGACCGGGTCGAGGCCACCATCACCACCGAGTACTTCAACCACGCCGCCGGCCAGCAAATGGCTGCCGGCGTGCCCGGCTTCTTCTCCGGGCTGGCGGGGCTGCTGCCCACCGGACAGAAAGCCGCCGAAATGGCCATGAGCGCCGGCATCTTCACCGGCGCCGTGCTGCTGGCCAGCCTGATGCTGGTCTTTTCGCGGCGCAAGTGGGCCTATGCGGCGGTGGCCGCATCGGTAATCCTGTCCATGGTGGTCACCCCGCTGTGGCAGTCGGTCAAGGCGGCGGATTTCAACGCAAAGCAGGCCGAGAAGGCTGCCGCCCGGGAGGAAACCCTGGCGCAGGCCAGCCAGCAGGAGGTCGACCTCTGGAACCCGCACGCCAACCCGCTGGACCGGGTCGAGACGGGCGGTTACAGCCCGATGCAGCCGGCTTTCAAGGTGTCCGCGCAGGCTGCGCAGCCAACCGCAGCCGCGGACTCCGGTGATGTTGACACCGACCAGGACGGCCTGACGGACGCCTACGAGAGCCAGTTCGACATTACCATCCTGAACCCGAACAAGGCCGACACGGACGACGACGGGCTGAACGACAACGTCGAGCTCAAGCTCAATCTGGCGCCGGGCCTGAAGGACACCGACGGGGACGGCATCTGGGATATTGACGAGGTGCGCCCCTTCTATGCCGGCGACAGGGACTGGTATCTGAACCCCGGCGAGCGCGACACCGATTATGACGGCATCATTGACGGGATCGAGTGCCCCGAACGCGCGAATGGCAGCTCCAACGGCGTGTGCCGCGACACCGACGGTGACGGCATTCCGGACGCCTTTGACAGCGACGACGACAACGACGGCGTTCCGACTCTGTACGACGAGTCGCCCTATGTGGTCGACTACCAGGTGTACACGGTCGACAGCCCGCTGCGGCTCTCACTGCAGGGTGCCGGCCAGCAGCCCATGCTGTTCACCTACCAGCTGATCCCCGCCAACGAAAAACACCTGACCTACGCCCTGAACGTGCTGGACTGGCCCTCGGGCGATAATGACGGTCAGATTCAGCGGGTGAACGGAAGCACCTTCGCCGATCACATGAGCAGCGAGCAGGCCGATACCGACCCGCGCTCGCGCTACGGCGACCTGCGCCTGATCCCGATGGCGGAAATCCGCCTGAGCGGCGACCTGGTTCCGCTGCCGCTTTCGCGCACCGTCGAGGTGAGCGTGAGCGAAGGCAGCTTCAGCGCCAGATTCGAGTTCACCTCCAGTGAAGACTTCCCCGGGAAGACCCGCATCGAGCTGACCTCCGGTTCGATTGACTCCGGGCGGACGCTCTATCTGGGGCAGGGCATGTGCGACGATGTCCGCGAGGTGGCCCGGCTTGATCTGCGCTCGACCGGCGAGTCCACCGTGGTGAGTGTGCCCCTCGGCCCGCTGGCCGGCGGGGACTATGTGCTGTTTGTGAAGGACAGCAGCGCGAAGATGGGCTCCTGCGCGCCCATTCCGCCGGTGGCGCACGGCAAAATGAGCGAGTACGTCTACGATTCCACCACCCTGCAGGCCTACGGCGGGGCGGCTCGCAACGACACCAACGGCGATGTGCTGATCTACACGCCGCTCTCGGTGGTTTACGATGAGTCCGGCGGCAAACCGGTGGCCTTCTCCACCCGCGTGCCGTTCACCAATGAGTTCGGCGGTTTTGACCTGTCCACCCAGGAAGTGCGCCTGGTCTGGCTGCTCAACATGCTGACCGATGTGTGCAAGCCCATGCCGGACGACTACTCGGAGAGCAAATCCGGCACCTGGTGTGATAAAGACAAACTGGACCGCTGGAACACCGATATCTCCCGGGTGGTGCACAGCTACACGGACGAGTTCCGGCTGGCCGGCCTGTCGGTGGTGGAAGAGCATGGCGTGGACCTGGCGGTGATCTTCGAAAACCCGCAGACCGACACCGATCTGCAGTTCGACGATCCGCTATGGGGCCTGGCCAACGGCCTGGAAAACACCTTCCTGGCGGGCCGCTCGTCTGACGGCCAGAACCTGGACCTGACCATCGCGGAGATCCAGCGCCGCTTTGACCCCGATCACAACGGCGATATCACCGATCCCACGCTGCTGTGGGGCTTTGATCGCGACACCTTCCGGGTGTACACCTACCAGTACGCCACCGCCGATGAAGTGACCTCCACCATCGGTGACAGCGTGAGTGAGATCCTCACCGGTCAATTCAACCCGACCTCCGCCGAGGTGGTCACCCTGCTGTTCGCGCGCATGATCCAGCAGCGGACCTCCTCGGTCGGCGAGGACGGCGCCAGCTGCTCGGCGGCCGGGTGCGTGATCGACCTCTCCGGCAAGGGGACGGTCACCCAGGCGATGCTCAACTGGGCGCCCTACAGGCGAACCGGGGACCAGTGGACCCCGTACGATGTCAACGCGTATCTCGACCGTCTGGAAGCCAACCTGCGCACGCTGCCGGATTACCAGCCGGTCGATGAATCGCAGGACGCCCGCGATTACGCGGACGGCACCGTCGGCCTGGCGAAGCTGCTCTACCAGAGCCTGGTGACCGGCACGGCTATGCTGGTGGCCCTCAACGGCGCTCCGGTGATCAACGTCCCGGCGGTCAAGCACGACGAGGACGTGTTCAACGAGTTTAACAATAACAAGGGCACCGGCAAGATTGTCGCCACCGTGATTAACACGTCGGTGGAATTGATCCTCGACGGTCTGAAGAACACCCCGCACCTGCTTTCCTCCATTGTCTTCGGAGAAACGAACATGGCGTGGGGCTTTATCAAGGCGTTCGGCCACGGCGCGGCACAGAAGGCCTCTCCGATCACCAAGCTGCTGACCACCACCTTCCGCAAGGTGGCCTTCGGGGTGGGCGTCGGGATTGTGATTGCCGCGATCGCGACTCTGGCCATCCTGTATCTGGTCGGCGGCAACTCGCCGATGGGCATCTGGGCCGGGCGCATCCTGTTTGCCACCTTCAGCGCTGTTTCGGCCGTGCTGGCCGGTGTGGCGCTGGTCAACGCCATCAAGGCAATTAAATCGGTGGCGGAATCGAGCAAGGCCGCAGCCATTATCGGCGTTGTGGTCAGCGCAGTGATCACCTGGGGTGTGTTCATCTACTCCTGGATTGCCTCGGGGGCCACTTTTGGCTCAGTAGCCTTTAACAACCTGCTGGCTGAAGCCATCGCGGCGACCTTCACCTTGCTGTTGATGGCGGCGCTCTCGGCCACTGTGGTGGGGGCCATCATCGTGGCCGTCATCGGCCTGATCGATGCGCTGATCAACACCATCTGCATCCTGGCGGGGGCCAACGATCTGGAGGAGGGCCACTGGGTGCGCCAGTACGTGTGTATTGGCATCTCGGGCTGGATCACCAAGATTATCAAATGGATAATCTACTCGAACACCTACTTGATCAACTATGAAGACGGCAACCGGCTGTCCTTCACCTATGTGGACCAGGACCTGGAGGACGTTTCCGCCGGCATGACCTACGGCAACAACATGCGGATCGCGATCGGGGTGAAGAACACCATCAAGAAGTCCTCCGTTCCGATCGACTGGAAGGCGGCCGCTTACTTCTGGCAGTACTCGGACAGCAACGCCAAATCCGCCGCCTTTGCCTACAAGCTGCAGACCAGCAAGAAAGACATTCACAACGGCCTGGACCGCGGCGACTCGACATCCGGCTGGAAGTGGATCGCTGACTCCACCTGGGAGCAGGTGTTCCGCGCGGAGACGGACGGTTTCTCCGTCCCCGTCCCGCCGGTTGGCCTGAACCAGGACCCGGTCCTTTACCTGACCGAAGGTTCCGCCATACCGGTGCAGGAATGCTGGGCCATCTTTATCCCGATCCTCATGCCGGCCCCGCTCCCGATTTGCTACGTCCGCACGGAAAGGGCCTCCTTCAGCACCGACATTTCCGGCGGTCTGACGGTGGATGTGTTCCCGCGCACGCTGGATGAGTTCTACACGCTGGTGCAGGACTCCTCCATGCCCGGTGGCTACAGGCAGGCCTGGACGCTGAGCGGGAAGCTGCCCTTCCCGGTGTTGAAAGACGCCGACGGTGACGGACTGCTCTCGAAGGCCTACCCGGGAGGCAACGACCCGGACGACAGCCAGTATGATACCGACGGTGACGGCCTGTCCGACTCCTTCGAGCTGTCCCTTGGCACCAACCCGCGCATGGCCGACACGGACGACGACGGGCTGCTGGACAGCGAGGAGGTCGTGCTGGGCACTTCGCCGACCCGCAAGGACTCCGACGGCGACGGCCTGTCGGACCTGGACGAAATCCTGGGCTGGCTGTACACCTACGACTTCACCGAAACCGGCGCGCCGCTGGAGACCATGGTTTACCCCGATCCGCTCATGGCTGACTCGGATCTGGACGGGGTGACCGACTACCTGGAGAAAGTCTACGGCTTCCACCCGCGCGTTTACCAGAACTCTGACGTGCTGGAATACGAGCTGTCGATGCGCGAACTGGACGCGCCGCTGGTGATGCTGCGCTTCAACGAGGAAGTCGGCTCGCTGGTCTTCGCGGACTCGTCCAACTTCGGATTCTCCGCTTCCTGCGTGGCCGGCGAGTGCCCGCTGAGCGGCTTTGACGGCCGCTACGGGGCCGCGGTGCGCTTCGACGGCGGCGAGCTGCTGCGCATCACCACCTCGGCGAAGGCCATCACGCTGGGCGAGGACCAGCCCTTCAGCGTGGGCGGCTGGGTGAACACCACCACCGGCGGAACGCTGTTCTCCAAGTGGAACCAGTCCGCCGGGGACGGGGTGCGCTTTGAAATCACCTCTGACCTCCGCCTGGCGCTGATCAGCGCCCACGGCACGGCGACCAGCCAGAGCGCGGTGCCGGCCGGGACCTGGGCCCATGTGGCCGCGGTCTTTGACGGCACGCGGGCGCAGTTCTTCATCAACGGCAGCCCGGCGGGCACGGCATCCTTCTCGGTGCCGGCCCCGACCGGCAGCCCGGTGGAAATCATCCTGGGCGCCTATGAGGGCAGCGGCGGCCTGACCGGGTTCTACGCCGGCGGGCTGGACGAGCTGGCCTTCTTCGACTTCGCGCTGCCGGCCGCCGATGTGGTCGAGCGCTGGATGATGGCCCGCTACAACTTCAACGACTCGTACGTCCGCCCGGGCGAGGAGCTGGTCTACAGCTCGACGGTCACCAACCTGCTCAACTCGCGCTTCGCCTACGGCCTGCTGACCACTGTCATCGACAAGGTGGACGCGGTGGTCGACTGGGCGTCGAAGCTGCTGCCGCGCACCTTTGTGCTCTACCCCGACAACCCGGTGGTGCAGGGGGTCAACAGCGAGACGATGGAGACCCGGCTGCAGATTGAGCCGGATCACGCCGTCACCGAGGACGTGACCTTCACCCAGACCGCCACGGCGCAGATCGTCGACCGGCGGTCCGAATCCAACCTGGCCGAGCTGTGGCTGCGCTTCGAGGAAGGCCCCGGCGCTCAGAAGTTCGTCGATGACTCGGGCAACATGCCTCCGCGGGATGTGACCTGTACCGACTGCCCGTACGCCGGAGAGACCGGTATGCTGAACCGGGCTGTGCGGTTCAGGGGCGATTACATCCAGCGCATCGATCTGCCGGACCTGGGCACAATGAACATGCTCGACCGCGGCTGGACGTTCGCCGCCTGGGTGAAGCCGGATCCCGGCTCCTACGGGACCCGCATTCCTCTGGTGGACAGCGCCGGGAACCGCTTCTCCATCGAGCTGGTGCGCCAGATTTTCGGCGGTTACTTGCCGGCGGTGTATGTGAACGGAAGCAACGTGCTGCCGGCCATGAGCTGGCGCACGATGAAAGTCAACGTCTGGAGCCACCTGGTGGTCAAATTCGAGCAGGCCACCGGGAGGCTGACCGTGTACATCAACGGCGGCGAGGTCTTCTCTGTCGACGCCGCATCGATTAAGGGCAATCCGGAGACGGACAATCTCAGCCTGTGGCTGGGCGGGAGCATGCCGGCCGGCTTCGCCCTGGACGACCTGCGCATCTTCAGCCGGCCGCTGTCGGCGATTGACGTCAACCGCCTGGCCGAGCGGCCGGTGCTGGAGCTGACCATGGACTCCGACGGGTTTGGCGATTCGTCCGTCTACAATCAGAAGGTCGTCAACCCCAAGAACTGGCCAGCCCGCAGCAGCGAAGCAGTACGCGGCACATCGCTGTACCCGGGTGAGAAATCATCACTCGGCTACATCTACGTGGACGGCAACGAGCTGCTGGATATGAGCGACGGGTCGTTCACCTTCTCGCTGTGGGTCTACCCGCTGCCTCAGTCAAATTCGACCTGGCAGGGTATCTTCGGCCGCCGGGAGCTGAACAATGAGCATTACGCCTACCCGACCCTGGAGCGCCAGGGGAACAGGCTGCGCTTCGGCTTCGGGGACGGGTCGCAGTACGTCTCGTACACCTCCGGCGATGTGCTGACGGAGCGTAAGTGGAACCAGGTGACCATCACCTTCGCGCCCAGCCCCACGGAAACGGGCAAGTACATCTACCGGCTGTACGTGGACTCGGACCTGAAGGAGTCGGCGGTGTTCACCTCCACGCCTACCTCCGCGACCAGCTTCTATGTGGGGCATTCCAGCAAGAGCTACCGGGTTTATCTGGACACGCTCTACATGGATGATGAGCATGACGCCGGAAGTCACGCCGAGCCGTACATCGAAGAGTATGTCAACGGCTCCCACGTGCGTAACCCCATGGGCGAGAAGAGCCTGGGCGACGGCGATTCGTACCACGTGAACTACGCCAGGGTGTATGACAACTTCGAGACCGTCCGGTTCGAGGTCTGGGAAGCCGACAGCACCTCCGGCGACGACAAGTGCGGCACCCTGACCCGCACCTGGTACGACTTCCCCGACAACGGCCTGCAGACGCTCAACCTGTCCAACGGGTTTGACGGCAGGCTGACCTACCAGATGACGCGGACCTCGATCCAGTTCTTCGGTTACATCGACAATCTGGAGGTGTACCGCTACGCCATCGACAGCGAGCAGGCCTACGACATCTTCCACTCCGAGCCGCTGATCGCCCGGCTGCCGCTGGACGACCGGCCTTCCTCCAATACCTTCGAGAATCGCGCCGAAATCGGCGTAGCTGACGACGGCGTGTGCGGCGGAATCGCCTGCCCGGCTGCCGGCACCACCGGCCTGATCAACCAGGCGGTCCGCTTCGACGGCGCCGACGATGTGATCTCCGTTCCGGTGCGCTCCACCGGCAGCTACATGATCTCGCTGTGGCTGAACACGACCACCCTGGAGAGCGGCGTGTACTCGCTGTACAACGGGGACAACCTCTACCACCAGCTGTACCTGAAGAACGGCAACATCTGCTCGCTGGTTTCCTCGACCGAGATGTGCTCGCAGGGCGGCAGGGTGGCTGACGGGTCGTGGCACTTTGTGGTTTACGCCAATAACGGCAGCACGGCCGACCTGTGGCTGGACGGCGAGAAAGTCGACTCGCGAACCAGCTCGCCGGCAGTGCCCAGCCCGGGCACCACCGCCAAGCTGGGTTTCGCTCCGGGCGTCGAACACAGCATGTTCAACGGCCAGCTGGACGACGTGCGCCTGTTCCGCTATGCTCAGGATGAGGCCACCATCAGATCGCTGCAGTCGCGCGCCCCGATCTTCATGGCCCACCTGGACGAGCCGGACGGCAGCCAGGGCTTTGACGATGCCACCCCCGGCGACTTCCAGCTCGACTGCTCCGGCGCCTGCCCGAGCGGCGGCCTGCCGGGCCGGCTGCAGTCGGCGGTGGAGTTCAACCAGCCGGATGCGGCCCTGCGCCTGCGGCAGGAGCGCCTCTCCACGGACACCACCGGCTTCACCGTTTCGGTGTGGGTCTACCCGACCCAGGTGCGCCCGTCCGAGCAGTCCATCCTGACCATCGCGGACGGGTCCAATGCCAGCCCGCGGGCGGCCATCAACCTGGCGGCCGGCTCGACGGCCATCAACGTGTACCCAGCCGACGGCAGCGGTGTGCACACTTCCTTCGCCGAGCTGATCCAGAACACCTGGAACCTGATCACGGTGGTGGTGGAACCGGATCCCGCCCGGAACGGTGAAAACTTCTTCCTGTATATCAACGGCTACCTCGACTCTTCCTGGACGGCGAACGGGAAGAGGACCGGGCTGGGCCGCGTAACCCTGGGCAGCGGGGCCGGTATGTCCGGCGCGCCGGGCGGTCCCTACACCGGTAAGCTGGACGAGGTGGCGGTGTACGCCTACGCCCTCAACGAGATCGAAATCCGCGATATCTTCACCTACCAGATGGGCCAGGTGGAGGAAACCGCTTCGCTGACCATGACCATCGACGCGGACGATCCGTTCGCCGAGCTGGTCTCCTACAACCTTGACTTCCCCTACTCGGATGAGAACGACCGGGTGCTGCACGTGGAAGCTTCGGACGCCACCTCCGGCATCGCCATGGTGGAAATGAAGGTCCAGCATGTGGACGCGCCTGCCGTCGAGTGGTCGCTGGCCCCGGTCTGTCTGGACGCCCCGGGCGGCACGGCCTTCTGCCCCACCTTTGACCCCAAATACGGCGAGGGCCGCTACACGCTGTCCTTCCGCGCGGTGGACCAGGTGGGCAACCAGGTGGAGACCGGCGGGTACGAGATCCTGGTCGACCGCACCGCGCCGAGAATCTTCGCCAACCTGCAGGACGGCGGGCTGTACGCTGCCGAGCCGCATCCCA
>CZCB01002850.1_pt1 | contig 32115 bp, 21 predicted proteins | sample 591991 | NCBI WGS metagenome assembly CZCB01 (sample SAMEA3556809, study PRJEB10932) | anaerobic digester metagenome
GGGGAGCCGGAGCGTGTCCCTTTGGTGATGGCCCGCACCGTAACATTAGCCGTGCCGGGCTGCAGACCGGTGACTACACCCTTTTCATCCACGGAAACTTTAGATTCATCGCTGGATAAAAAGAGGAACTCAGGATTGGCCACGGGCCTGCCCAGAGCATCCAGGGCATAGACGGTGAGCTCCTTGGACTGCCCCAAATTGAGGCGCACCTGCGCGGGCACCACAAAGACCTGTTCCACGGCGCGCTCGATCACCTGCACATCCGGGGGAAACAGATCGTTGAGCAGACCGTCCACTAGATTAGGCGCATCCTGGATCCTGGAGGCGCTGGCCAGGGACGATCCCACCAGCACCGGCTGATCACCCTGCAGCTCAAAGCGCTGCACTCCCACCACCGCCGTGCTTTGCAGGAGCGTGAGGGAGCCGGTGATCACCTGATCAGCCAGATCCGCCAGGAGGATGGCCCGGGCCCGATCCCAGGCGGAGGCGTGGGAGGCAAACCCTAGAGCGTCCAGTTCCTCCCGGAGGGACACGCTGTCCTGTACTTGGAACTCACCAAACTGTACCAACCGTGCCGCAATACCCTGGGACATGATCCGCGACAGACTGAGCAGATCTCCCTGAGCCACGCTGCGGGGGTCGATGTAGTTGCCTTGATCATCCAGGGCCAAAAAATCCAGGACCAGCACCCGCTTGCTGGCGGCACCCGCCTGCGCGGCCAGGAGCAAAATCAGCAAAAGTATAAGTGCAAATCTCCATCTTGATTTCAGTGCCATTCTCTCCTTCCTATCAGCGCGCACCCCCTCCTCCACCGCCGAAGCCTCCTCCGCCCCCGGCGGAGAAGCCTCCACTGCCGCCAGTCCCCTGGGGCAGGATCACACTGTTGATGGACCGATCGACGGTTTGGGTCATGCGGCTTACAGTATTAACTCCTGTCCAGTGATAATACACAAACCAAGGATAGCCGAACCGATACCCACCCTCCTGGAGGGAGGGGAACTGCACTTCCAGCTGCTTCAGCATCTGATCTGCCACGCCCAAAGTGACCGCATAGGGCAGGAACTCTTCCCAGATGCCCAGTTTGCCCACACGGGCCTGATCTACCCTGGAAAACTCCTTCAGGTAGCGGCGGAAGGCAACCCACTTGGTGTACTGATCGTGGCCGTAGGCAGATCGGCGGTTGGAGGCGGCGGCAGCCGCAATCACTGCAGCCATGCCCATGACCACGCAGACGCCCAGGGTGAGGAACAACTCCAAAACGCCGATGGGAATGGCTAGCAGAAGCAAGAGCAGGGCGGGGAGGAACAGGATGCCAGCCCGCTTGTTCCCCGCCTCGTCAAAGAAGCCGTGCTGCTGGGCGGCCTTCTCCACCTCCTTCCCCCACTGCTTCCAGAAGGAGGCAAAGCGTTTGGCATGCTTCTTGGCAAAGTCCTGCAGCTCGGCGAGGGTCACTTCCCCGTGGTTAATATCTTCGAAGAGCAGCTGCAGAATCTGGGCTTCGTAGGGGCGCAGTTTCTTCAGTTCTTGCCCTGAAACTTCCCTCTGCCTGATCTTATATTCACCCTCGCGCCCTTTGCCCTGCGGGCCCGTTATTTCTTCGATGCTGAGATAACCGCGGCGGGCCAGATCAAAGAGGGTGGCTGTGAAATCCTGGGTCTGCACTGTACGCCGGTACAAAATGGCTAGTTCAGCAGGGGGGTAATCCCCGGGCAGCTGTTTGTAATAGCGGTCTGCATAGCCCCGTGGGGACTTCAGGAAGTTGCGCCAGATGTAAGCCATGAACAGCAGGGACAAAAGCAGCATCCCAGCGGCAATATAGGGGTCCAAAGCCCTGCGCTGGGCAGCCCGCTGCTCCCGTGCCTCCCTGGCCTGCTCTTCCCCTAAAATGCGCTCCAGACCGTTTTCATTGGTGTACCTGGTTCCCAAGGGCACTAGGGCGTTGGGGAACACCACACGCCCCTCCACAAAGGTGTTGGCTGGCAGCTGATCCACTTCCCAGATAATCCTGGTGGGCGATTCCACAATCACTCGGCCGTGCCGCGGACCGTAGCCCCAAGCACCCACCTGATCCTCCGCGGCGCCATGGGGCAGACTGAGCACCACCCGCACCCGCTCCCGGGGCAGATCCCAGCCGCTCCCCACAAACTGGTAGTAGAACTCGGCCACATCGTTGTGCTTTAAGATGGCATTGTGCAGTGTGTAGCTCACTTGGAACTCCCGCACTTCATCGGTGGCGCTGAAGCTCCAGTCCACCAGCAGCTCATCCCTGCTCTCCTTGACGAAGTACGTCCCAGGTGCCCCTGGGGTTTCCCCGGGAATCAACTGGTAAGCATAGCCTCCCTCGGAGACTACCACATCCTTGATTTCGATGCCCCGGGAAGTGTCGAAGGACTGGTACATGCCCGAATATGTACCATTGAACCTTACCGTATGCGTTTCCGTGATGCGCACCACGGCATCGGCCCCCACCTGAGCTTCCACGTTAAGCTCCAGCAGCTCGTAGCTGCGGGCGTCAGCAGTGGCAGGAACGAGCAAGCAGCAGACGACTACAAACAAACACAGCCAAGTTCTCACCCAGCGCCCCCCTTTCGGTATGTGCACAGCAGTTATCTTTTTAAGCCTTCGCCAATGGGCCCAGGGATCCTGCCAGAGGAAACAACACCCTAAGCTCATACCTGAAGACATGCTCACTCATATAATAACCCAACTGGCGAGGGAGGTGAAAGCATGCGCAGCAGACAGGAGCAAAGTACCTCTGGCGGCCCCTGCCGCTTTGCGGTGGCCCGCATCACAGGCAGTCCCCAATACCCCGATATCCGTGGCGCCGTGTGGTTTCAAGATGTCCCGGGAGGAACTTTCGTCTCGGTAAAGGTGACCGGCCTGCCTCTTTACCAGCCCGCGCCGCCAGGGGGCGATCCCATCGGGCCCCACGGTTTCCACCTGCACGTCCATGGCGACTGCCGCGTGGGCGATCCCCAGAACCCCTTTCTAGCCGCGGGTGAACACTGGAATCCCTATGATGATCCCCACGGGAACCACGCCGGCGACTTTCCTGTGCTCTTTTCCAACCACGGACTGGGAGAAATGTGCTTTTTTACCGATCGTTTCAAAGTGTGGCAGGTTCTAGGCCGCTCCGTTATCATCCATGAAAACCCAGACGACTTCCGCACCCAGCCCGGCGGAAACTCCGGTAGGAGAATCGCCTGTGGAGTAATTATGCCCTGGCGGCCCCAGGTATGAAAAAACCGCTGGGTGTTTAAGCCCAGCGGTATCCCAATCTAGGGGTGACAGGTCGATCAACCCTTCACCGCTCCGCCCAACAGACCCCGGACGAAATACTGCTGCAGGGAGAAGAAAACGATCAAGGGCACCACCATGGACACGAAGGCCGCGGCGGTAAGCAAGTGCCAATCCTGCCCAAAAGAGCCAACCAAGCTGGACAGGCGCATGGTTAACGGTGCCACCGATTCATGTCCGCCCAGGTAGATTAAGGCCACCAGCAGATCGTTCCAGACAAACAGGAACTGGAAGATGACCAGCGAAGCCAGCGCCGGCACCGATAGGGGTATGGCCAGGCGGATAAAGGTGGTCCACAGCGAAGCGCCGTCGATATGGGCCGCTTCAAACAACTCATCGGGGAGCCCCTGGAAGAAGCTGTGCAGCATGAAAATGGCAAAGGGCAGCCCGTAACCGGTGTGCACCAGCCACAGCCCCACAAAGGTTCCCGAGAGGCTGAGTTTGTTGTACAGCCTGAGCACGGGGATAAAGGTCATCTGGGTGGGTACCACCAGCATAAAGACGATGAGCGCATAGAAGAAGCCGCGGCCCTTGAAATGCAGTTTGGACAGGCCGAAGGCCGCCAGCGCCGCCAGGAACACGGGAATGACGGTACCGCCCAGGGTAATAATGAAGCTGTTGCGGAAAGCGGTGGACATACCTCCCGAGGAGAGCACCGCTTTGTAGTTCTCCACCGTGTACTGGGTGAACTTAAGGGGACTGGTGAGCACAGTCCACCAACCGGAATACACCACATCACTGGCGGGGCGGAAGGAAGTGATCAAAAGGCCCACGGTGGGCACGATCCAAAGCAGCATGGATACGAGCACGACAAGGTTAATCACGATCTTCGGCATCTTGTTCTTGAGCTTCTGCCTTGTCACCTTGATCCCTCCCCCTTCAGCTTCTGACGGACGTTGGCGTACATGATGGGGATAATCATCATGAACAGCACCACCGCGATGGCACTGGCCCTACCCGTATTGGCAAACTGGAACATCTCTTTAAACATGCGGTTGGCAATAACTTCGGTGCCGAAATTGCCGTTGGTCATCACGTAGATGATATCAAAGATCTTAAGCACATTCACCAGCATGGTGGTGGTGACCATGGTCAGGGCCGGCCGCATCTCAGGAACGATGATGTGCCTGAACACCTGCCAGTCGTTGGCGCCATCCACCTGCCCGGCTTCCATGAGTTCCTTGGGGATCCCTTTGTAGGCGGCGGACAGGATAACCATGCAGTAACCGGTCCAGATCCATAAACCAACCACAATCAAGGCCAGGTTGTTGATGGGGTTTTCCAGCAGCCAACCCTTGGGTTCCAGGCCCAAGACAGTCACAATCTGGTTTAGAAGTCCAATTTGCTCTGCACCAGCGGGTCTGTAGGCGTAGATGAATTTCCAAACCACACCGGCACCCACAAAGGAAACGGCCATGGGCATGAAGATAATGGATTTGGCCAGCCGCTCATACCTGACCCGATCCACTAAAATGGCAAAGAGCAGGCCCAAACCCACCGTGCCCGCTGTGAACACCACCAACCAGAGCAGGTTGTTCTTAAAGGCCCGCAGCATGGTCTGGGATGTGAATACGTATTTGTAATTGGCTAAACCCACAAACGATTCCGAACGCCGATCCAAGAAGCTGAGGTAGATTGTCTGCAGAGCCGGGTACACCTGGTAGACCAGGAGGAACAGCACCGCGGGACCGACGTACAGAAGCGGAGTGAGGGCATTCGTCTTCCGCTTCACCAACTTCACCCCTTCTCCCTAGGCTGGGAAAGAAGGCGCGCCCAAAGGGTAGGGCGCGCCGCAGTTCACCTTACATTCTCCGCGCTTTTAGTAGCTCTCCTCGGCTACAGAATCAATGTATTCAAGCACGTCATCCAGGTCTTCGCCGCCCACATACATGAGCATGCCTTCCCAGAAAGCACCGGAGCCAACGGCTGCGGGCATGGAGTCAGAACCATCAAAGCGGAACACATCCGCACTGTTCAACAGCTCAGCCATCTCGCGGGTCAGATCATCGGGATAGGCCGCGGGATCGATCTTGTTGTTGGTACCGAGTTTACCCAGCCTGTTCACCCAAATCTCTTGGGCTTCAGCACTGGCCAGGAAGTTCATGAACTCCGCAGCTTCTGGGTTGTCTCTGAACTGAGCGATCATATCGCCGGCACCCAGCATGGGATTGCCATGCTCAGGCTTGATCATGGGAAATCCGAAGAAGGATACATCCTCACCGATTTTCACATCCGGATTGGCATCCGTGATGAAGCTGGTGATGAAGCTGGCCTGGCGGTGCATCATGGCCCGCGGCGGATCGGTGAACAGTTCGCTCACGGAGTCGCCGAAGTTCGTGGCCAAAACCGTAGTGGGTCCGCCATAGACGTAGTCACTGTTCCGGGCGATCTTGCCGAAGATCTCAAAGGCTTCCTTCACCCTGGGATCGGTCCAGTGGATTTCGTGGTTGACCCACTGATCATAGACCTCAGGCCCAGCGGTGCGCAGCATAATGTCTTCGATCCAGTCCGTTGCCGGCCAGCCGCTGGCGGCACCAGACTCGAGCCCGATGGCCCAGGGGGTATCCCCGTTGGCCACCATCTGATCCATGAGGGCCTCCATTTCCTCCCAAGTGGTTGGAATGTTGTAACCCTTGGCGGCAAACTGATCCGGGCGGTACCAAACCAGGCTCTTGATGTCGGCGGCAAAGGTCAGGGCGTAAAAGCCGTCTTTGTAAGTACCCAGCTCAATCCAGGCGTCATTGATGTCTTCCGCCAGGAGCTTGGCATCAAGCACCTTGTTCAGGTCAACCAGGGCGCCCTGGTCAACATACTCCTTCATGGCGCCTGGTCCAGGGATTGCAGCCACATCCGGGGGATTACCAGCGGCAATCCGGGTTTGCAGCAGTGTGGGCAGATCACGGGTACCTTCAAACTGGACTTTGATGCCGGTCTTTGCAGTAAAGGCAGCCATCACTTCCTGGAAGGCCTCCAATTCCTGGCCACCCCATACTCCCATCATGGTGACAACCCTCTCCTGCGCCAATGCGCCCAGGGCAAGGGAGAACACCAATAAGAGACTGAAGACCGCGACTATGCTTCTCTTCACTTCTGAACCCTCCTCAGAGTTGTAATGTAACCGGTTGCATTTTGTCCTACAAAAACAACCGCCTTTCTTTAATTTGATGGACGGAGAAGTAAATCCTCTTTTTCCGTCCCCTTTTTTCACATTTTCCTGCGCCTTTTTTTAAGCCCCCCTAAAATAGCAGCAGTCCAAGGGGTACGAGAATAAAGCTTAAGATGGTGGGAATTACTACACCCGCTGCAGCCAGATCCTCGTCTCCACCAAAACTGGCAGCCACCAGAGCCGTGGTGGCCAGAGGCGGCATGGCCAGCATCATCACCAAAATCGTGTGGAGCGACTCCGGCAATGAGACGAAGCGAAGCACGAGCAAACCCAGTCCGGGGCTGAGCACAAATCGGTGCAGCAGCACTCCCCAGACCTCCCGTTTGAGGGGCACTCTTCTTTCCACCAGGCTGGCCACTAAGGAGCCGATGATCAGCATGGCCGAACCCACGGTAATATTGGCCACAATCTCCAAACCGCCCAGGACGAACCCTGGCAGACCAATGCCAGCAGCACCGCAGAGCAGGCCCAGGATCAGCCCAAGCATGTTCGGGTTTAAAAGCCTTTTCAGGTTAAAGCGGGGGCCCCTGCGCAAATGGGAGACGCCGTAGCTCCAGTAGAAAAGCCCCGCCCCCAGCTCGAACAAGATGGGATAGATCACAAACTCGGGCCCGAACAGGGCGCCCACAATGGGCACGGGCAGAAAGACGTTGTTCCCGTTCGTGCAGAGGATTTGGAAGGTACCAAAGGTACTTCCCTCGAGGCCAAGCTTTCTTCCGCTGTGGTGGGCTGTGACTGCCAGGAACACCGAGGTACCTAAGCCGAAAAGTGTAAAGATCCAACCCCGCTGCAGGGCGCCTGAGTCCACGTTCTTGTACATGGATACAAAGAGCAGCACTGGAAAGGTAACCTGCACCACCAAGCGGCTCAGCCTGCGGCAGAAATCCAGATCAAGGATGCGCAGGCGGTAGAGCAGAGCACCGAGGGCAATGAGTAGTGCCAACATGAGAAACGGTTCGAAGATTACTATGGCAATCGTCCTCCGCAAAGATGATGCCCTTCTTATTCCCCACCCCCCGGCTCCAGTCCTCCCAGCACCGGCAGGTATTTTACTCCGGGCACCGAATAAATGTAGCATTACCCTGTATCAGAAAAGGAGCGATCTTATGTCGAAATACGAGCGCCTGATCATCTATCCGCTGCTGTTCCTTGCGCTGTTTTCCGCCCTAACAGGTGTGAACATAGTCAACGCCACCCAGCAGGTCCTGGAACGTATCGTGGCCCGGGAAATTGTCGTGGTCAATGACGAGGGACAGGAAGTGGCTGTGCTTAAATATGATGAGCAGAAGCAAAACGCCAGTTTCGAAATGTTCAACAACGACGGCCGCAGAGTAGTGTCGCTCCTATCCTACGCCGACGGCGGGGCGGTGGGCATCTTCAATCAAGAAGGCCATCTCACCGCTGCCATCCAAAATGAAGCCAATGCCGGTGCTTTCCTGCTCTACAACGGAACGAAGGATATGACAAAACTGGTGGCTCTGCGCTCGGGGCTGTATGGAGGCGTGCTGGAGATCAATAACGCCCAAGGCCTGCCCACCGGGATCATGGGCAACAACGCGGCCAACAACGGTTACCTCGGCCTGTTCAAAGGCGAGCTGCTGGGCTTTTTACACCCCCAAATCATGCTCAACGTAACGCAGGAAGGGCCCACCATCGACTTAGCGAAATAGGTTAAGGGGAACAAAAAAAGGTGCATGCAAGCACCTTTTTTCTTATTCACTGACCCTGGAGAAACCTCTCACCAGCGGCCGTAATGGACAGAGTATGAATGGCATTGCCGATGCATAGAGAAGCATAGGGACACTTCGCGCAGTGCGCATCACAATCCTCTAGCCCTTGGCCCTCCGCCAAATACCCTAGGCGTACTAACTGAACAATACCGTCTGCTATCAGCCCCACCGGCCGTTGCAGCTTAGCCGCGAGTTGAGTCTTGGAAATGTAATTCGAGGCGCTGATTTCTACAAGCAGCTCCTTCAACATGATACCGCCTCCTCACCTCTAGCCCACGCCCAGCAGCCTGCCGACTTGGAACACCAAGACAGCACCTAGCCAGCCAATACCAAAGGAATAGGTGGCAGAAAACAGAGCCCACTTCGCCGAGCCCGTCTCCTTGCGAATGGTGGCTAGTGTAGCTACACAGGGTGTATACAACAGGGTCATGATCATAAACGATAATGCGGTTAGGGGGGTGAAGGCGCCTTGCAGGGCGGAAATCAGCTCCACTCCCTCTTCCACGCCCGCGTACACCATACCCAAGGTCGCCACCACCGCCTCTTTAGCAGCAATGCCAGAGAAAAGACCAACCGAGGCCTGCCAGTTGCCAAAACCCGCTGGCGCGAAGATGGGAGCAATGAGCGTCCCAATCCTACCCAAGACACTCTCGGAACCGTAGGGCTCCACTCCACCTGGCAGCACGGCCAGCACCCACAGCAAGCTGATCACCAGGAAAATCACGGTTCCAGCCCGAACCAGAAAACCCGCTACGTTGTCCCACATGTTCCGTACGACATTGCGGATCGTTGGTATGCGGTATGGCGGAAGCTCCATCAGGAAATGGGACACTTCCCCTTTGAACAGAGTGTTTCCCAAAATCTTGCCCATGAGCAGGGCCACGAGAATCCCCAGGACATAGAGGGAAAACATGACAACGGCACCGTGAGCTGGGAAGAAGGCAGCAATGAAGGCTAGATAAATCGGGATTTTCGCCCCGCAGGACATGAACGGGTTGATCAGGATGGCAATCATGCGATCCCTTCTGTTCTCCAGGGTTCGGGTGGCCATCACGCCTGGAACATTACAACCAAAGCCCACAATCAAGGGGACAAACGTTTTACCCTGCAGCCCCACGGACCGCATGGTGTTGTCCATGACATAGGCGGCCCTGGCCATGTAACCGCTGTCTTCCAAGAGGCCCATGAGCGTGTACAGAATCACGATGAGGGGGATGAATTCCAAAACAGCCCCCACACCGCCCACAAGCCCTTCTGCCGTGTAAGCGCGCAGCCACTCAGGTGCGTTCATGCGCAGCAGGAGTCCATCCAGAGCCCCGCCCACGAGGCCCACACCCTCTGCCACCCACTCACCGAAGACGTCCTGACCTAAGGCAAAAGTAAGCTGGAAAACGGTAAACATAATCAGAGCAAATAAGGGCAGTCCCCAATATTTATGGGTCAGCACGCGATCCAGGTGATCGGTCAAGGTCAGGACCTGCTCTTTCGGCCTATTCACCGCTCCATTGGTGACGCTGTGAACAAACCTGTAGCGCCCGTCCACGATCTCAAGGGCCAGATCGCTGCCGTGGGCAGCCAGCTCGCTGTAAACACGTTCAAACTCCTGCAGTTCATGGCTTGTCAAACTTGCCTGCACCATACTGCGGACATGTGCATCGCCTTCCAGAAGCTTGACAGCTACCCAGCGCTCAGGGTAGGCCAGCTTCTTGCCTGCCAACACCTCTTGGAGTCTGGTCACTTGAACATCGACGGACTCACCATAACTCAAAGGCTGCTTTCTACCCTGCGGCGATGCCTGCATAAGCTCAACGGCCTTAGCTACCAAGTCATCCAGGCCCTTCCGCTTGGAAGCAACAGTAGGTACCACCGGAGCTCCCAAACGCTTGGCTAGAGTCTCGGTGTCGAAGGACATGGACAAACTGCTTGCCTCATCAACCATGTTGAGAGCCACCACCACCTTGGCTCCCATCTCCAAAAGCTGCGTAGTAAGGTACAAATTGCGTTCAATGTTGGTAGCATCAACTACATTGATAACCACATCCGGCTCACCGCTTAAGATGAAGTCCCTAGCGACCATCTCATCTTCAGAAAAGGCTCCCAAACTATAGATACCGGGCAAGTCCACAACGGTATAAACGTCTCCACCGAAGCGAAACTGCCCTTCTTTGCGTTCCACCGTCACACCTGGCCAATTACCCACATGATGATTGGCCCCTGTGAGGGCATTGAATAGAGTGGTCTTTCCACTGTTGGGATTTCCCACTAAGGCGATAATCTTCGACATCTGATGTTTCACCCCGCAACGTCAACTACTGCTTCGGATCAATGAGCATCTTTTGCGCCAAACCGCGGCCCAAGGCCACCTTGTGACCATTTAGCCCAACGATGACTGGGCCTCTGTCGTTCTTTACGACCACAACATCCGCCCCAGTGTTGAATCCCATTTCGTAAAGCCTTCTTGTGGCCGAATGCCCGGCAACAACCCGTGCAACTTTTCCCTGAGTACCCGTCTTTAAACTAGTTAACGGCAAACAGGCCATGTCCTTTCCTCCCCGTGCGCACCGTGACAGTGAAAATCATTCTCACCCTTATGATATAGTTCGCCCGCCCCCCTGTCAATAGCACAAAGCTGGGGTTTGTGCTTTTTGTCTCAGCTTGATCGGCTCTTTTCTCTTACGAAACTCGTTGATGTGTTTCCGAGGGCGGCAGGAATAGAGGTGTGTTAACAGAATACGTACATTGTGAAAAACCCTCCAAGGGTTGCTCACCAGTTTTGGAGGTGCACGCATTGAGAATTACACAACATCCGGTTTTAGACCAGAAACCAGGCAGAGACGTCTCCTTTACCTTTGACGGTCAGCCCCTTGTGGGCAGAGAAGGGGAAATGGTGTCCTCGGCCCTTTTCGCCAACGGCATCCGTACCTTTTCCCGCCACGTAGTGGATGATGCGCCGCAAGGGATTTTTTGTGCCAACGGCCAGTGCGCGCAGTGCACGGTGCTCATAGACGGCCTGCCCATGAAGAGCTGCATCACGCCTTTAAGGGAAGGGATGGAGATCAAGACCCTGGTCCACTTTCCCGAACTTCCCGCAGATGACCAGGTGCGTCCGGCCCAGAAGCCCCTGGAGCTTGCCTGTCAGGTCTTGGTGGTTGGCGCGGGTCCTTCCGGCATTACGGCCGCGATTGAACTCGCGGATGCAGGCTATTCCGTAATCCTGGTGGACGACAAGGACCGTCTCGGTGGCAAACTTGTGCTCCAGACCCACAAGTTCTTCGGCTCCATGGCGGACTGTTACGCCGGTACCCGAGGCACGGACATAGCCAAGATCCTGGAGGAAGAAGCTCGCCAAAGGGAGAACATCACCATTATGACCGATTCCGTGGTGGCCGGCGCGTTCGCCGACGGCAAGGCCGGGATCTACCAACCCCAAGAGGAACGCTACCTCTTGGTTTCTTTTGCAGGAGTGATTGTGGCCGCCGGAGCCCGGGAGCGCTCCCTGGTTTTCCCCGGCAACGACCTGCCAGGGGTCTTTGGCGCTGGTGCCTTTCAGACCCTGGTCAACCGCGACCTTGTCAAATCGTCAGAGCGGGTGCTCATTGTGGGCTGCGGCAACGTGGGCCTAATTGCCGCCTACCATGCCCTGCAGGCAGGGATCGAGGTCGCGGCCCTCATTGACATCGCCCCGAAAGTTTCCGGCTACAAAGTCCATGCCGACAAGATCAAGCGCATGGGCGTACCCATTTACCTCAGTCACACCATCCTCAGCGTCCAGGGAGAGGGCAAAGTGGAGCAGGCCACCATCGCAGAGGTGGATCAAGACTTAAATCCCCTCCTGGAGACGGCCAAGACCTTTGCCGTGGACACAGTGCTCATTGCCGTGGGCTTAAGTTCCGTGGACGAGTTTTACCAGGCCGGATTGGAGGCGGGCTTCCCGGTGCTGAAAACGGGCGATGCCAACGAAATTGCCGAAGCCTCCTCCGCCATGATGGGCGGGCGCATCACGGGTCGTGAAATGGCGCGGCTCTTGGGAAGTGAGCTGGAAATACCCCAGGAGTGGTTTGAGAAACAGGAAATCCTCAAGAGCCCTCCGGGCGAAGTATTCCCCCGCACCCACACCTGGCCTCCAGAGGACGGCTGGCAGCCGGTGATCCATTGTTACCAGGAGATACCCTGTAACCCCTGCACCACCGTGTGTCCCCACGACTCCATTCGGCTCACGGGAAAAACGGGCACGATCATGGATCTGCCCCAGTTTAGCGGGAAGTGCATCGGCTGCGGGATGTGCGTCCTGATCTGCCCAGGCTTGGCCATTACCCTGGTGCGAAAATCCAAAGATGGCTTAGCGGAGCTGGTCTTACCCTACGAGTTTGACCACAACTTCCAGCCCGGCGACGAGGTGACCCTGCGGGATGTGGAAGGGCGGGACTTGGGCACGGGCACTGTGCTCAAAACTCGCTTCAACAAGAAGCACCGCACCCACCTGCTCAACCTGGAAGTAGCCGCGGAAATTGCCACTCAAGCGGCGGGTATTTTAGTTCAGGATCCAGCAGTTACTGAACCCCTGCCCGAAGCGGATTTCAGTTACCTTCCTGACAACGCCATCGTCTGCCGCTGCGAGCGGGTGAGCGTGGGTGATGTCAAACAGTTTGTCCAGGAAAATGAGGTCACCGACCTTAACCAACTGAAGCTGATCAGAGCTGCCATGGGAGCCTGCGGAGGCAAAACCTGCCTGGATCTCTTGCCCAGGGTACTCCGGGAAGCGGGTGTGCAGACGGAGGCTATCCGTCCGGCAACTTACAGGCCCCTAACTGTGGAAATCCCCATGAAAGCCCTGGCCAACCAAGGGGGTGGAGAAGAATGAAGAACTATGATGTGATCATTGTGGGGGCAGGAAGCGTGGGATTGCCCTTAGCCCACCGCCTGGCGGTCAAAGGGGTTAGCGTGGGCGTCATCGATGAACTTCCTTCCCCAGGCCAAGGACAGAACAAGGCTGCCATTGGGGGTATCCGGGCCACCCACTCCGATCGGGCCAAGATCCAGATCGGCATTGCCTCCCTGGAGTTCATCCGGCGCCTAGAGCCCGAATTCGGCCAAGATGTGGATTATGTGGAAGGGGGCTACCTCTTCCCCGCCTACGATGACAAAACCGCGCAGGGCCTGCAGTCGCTGCTCCCCATTCAAAAGAGCTACGGCTTGAACATCGATTGGATCGGGCCCGAAGAAGTACGGGAGATCGTACCGGGAATCCGCGCCGAAGGGCTCCTGGGCGGAACCTTTTCCCCGGAAGACGGGCACCTTTCTTCCCTCAAGCTTGCGGGCGCCTTTTACCGCCTGGCGCGCCAAGCAGGGGCAGAATTTCACTTTGAGACCAAGGTGACCGGTTTTGAGCTCTCCGGCGGCAAGGTAACCCGGGTACTCACCGATCAGGGCAAGTTCGGCTGTTCGGTGGTGGTGAACGCCGCTGGCGGCTATGGCCGGGAGATCGGCCTCATGGTGGGGGCGGATCTACCTGTTTACCCCGACTCCCACGAAGCTGGGGTAACCGAGCCCATTCAGCCCCTGTTCAACCCCATGCTGGTGGACATCGTTCCCGATGAGCAGTCGGACAACTACTACTTCTACCAGGCTAAAGAAGGCGGCATCGTCTTCTGCATCACGCCCAGACCTAAGCGCATGGGTACGGACAGGCGCTCCACCTCGGAGTTTCTGCCCATGGTCATACCCCGTATGCTCAACCTCTATCCCCGGCTGCGCAATATCCGGGTGCGCAGGGTGTGGCGGGGACTGTATCCCATGACACCCGACGGTGTGCCCATTGTGGGCTTTGACAGGGACGTTGAGGGCTTCTTCCATGCCGTGGGTATGTGCGGCCAAGGGCTCATGCTCGGCCCCGGCCTAGCGGAGTTCGCAGCTGCGGCCATTGTGGATGGCCAGGATTTCGAGATCTTTGCTGACCTGTCTCCCTACCGCGATTTCAGCGGTGAGGAGCTTTTGAAATAAATCTTTAGGAGAGGTGATCCCATGTCCAACGGTATCTACCAGGTACCCCGTCCAGACAACGAACCGATACTCAACTACGGGCCGGGAAGCCCGGAAAAGGCCAAACTGAAGGCTGCTTTAGAGGAACTCAAGGGTAAAGAAGTAGAGATTCCCCTGATTATTGATGGCCAAGAAGTGAGAACCGGGCGCTTGGGTGATTGCGTCATGCCCCACAACCACGGGCACCGCTTAGGGCAGTTCCATCAAGCGGGCCCGGAGGAAGTAAAGGCTGCCATTGACGCCGCCCTGCGGGCACGCAAAGAGTGGGCTGCCCTGCCCTGGGAAGAGCGGGCTGGCGTCTTCATCAAAGCCGCGGAAATTCTGGCCCATGAGAAGCGTTACCTGATCAACGCCGCGACCATGCTGGGACTGAGCAAAACGCCCTACCAGGCTGAAATCGACTCCGCCTGCGAATTAATCGACTTCTTCCGTTTCAACGTCTATTACATGGAGCAGATCTACCGCCAGCAGCCCCGCTCCACTCCCTTGAGCTGGAACCGGGTGGAACACAGGGGCTTGGAAGGCTTCATCTTCGCGGTGACGCCCTTTAACTTCACCTCCATCGCCGGCAACCTGCCCACCGCCCCAGCCATGATGGGTAACACAGTGGTCTGGAAACCCGCTTCGTCCGCTGTCTATCCCGCCTATTTTGTCATGAAGCTCCTGGAAGAGGCTGGGCTGCCTCCGGGCGTGATCAACTTCATCCCCGGGCCCGGCAGCACCGTGGGCGATCTGGTCCTCAAACACCGGGACCTGGCAGGCATCCACTTCACCGGCAGCACGGAAACCTTCCAGAACATGTGGAGGACGGTGGGCAACAACATCCACACCTACCGCACCTACCCCCGCTTGGTGGGTGAAACGGGCGGTAAGGACTTCGTCTTCGCCCACAACAGCGCGGATATAGAGGCCCTGGTTGTGGCCCTGGTCAGGGGTGCCTTCGAGTTCCAGGGGCAGAAATGCTCCGCGGCCTCCCGGGCGTATATCCCCGAGAGCATCTGGCCGGAAGTCCAGGAGCGCCTAGTGGAGATGACCAAGGAACTGAAGGTGGGTGATGTAAGCGACTTCACCAACTTCATGGGCGCGGTCATCGACAAGAAGAGCTTTGACAACATCAAATCGTATATCGACTACGCCAAGAATTCTCCTGAAGCCACCATCTTGGTTGGCGGCGGCTGCGACGACAGCGTGGGCTACTTTATCCAACCCACCATCGTGCAGACAACCAATCCCAAGTTCAAGCTGATGGAGGAGGAAATCTTCGGCCCCGTGCTCACCGTCTACGTGTATCCCGACGATGAGCTGGAGGAAACCCTGGAGCTGTGCAACACCACTTCGCCCTACGGCCTCACCGGTTCCATTTTCGCCAGGGACCGCAGGGTGATCCACGCCATGTCCCGGGCCCTAAGCGAAGCTGCGGGCAACTTCTACGTGAACGACAAGCCCACTGGAGCAGTGGTGAGCCAGCAGCCCTTCGGCGGTGCCAGGGCATCCGGCACCAACGACAAGGCGGGCAGTATGCTCAACCTCTTGAGATGGGTCTCCCAGCGGACAATCAAAGAACATCCGCTGCCGCCCCGCTGCTACCACTATCCCCATATGGATGAAGCGTAGACCGTTTCGAGCCATAGAATGATGAATGACGAACCGCTAGGCCACCATAGCCTAGCGGTTCTTCCCCTCAAGCTTCACCTTCTGCAATCTGTTAAGCATGATCCTTGATATTCTCAACAGCAATGATGATTTCGCTGCGAAAATCTTTGACTCGCTGTTCTATTCGCTCCAAATAGTCTTCGCCAAGAAACCTCCTCAGTTGTTCCAACTCCTCCCGGAAACGCTTCAGCCCAGCGCGGGAAACGCTTCCGTTCATCTCTGTAACCGTCAAGCGCCGCAATGTGTATTTCGGTAAGGTCTGAAACTCCTTGATGTCACGTAGCAAGGTCCGTATGAACGGAGCCAGGTCTTCCAGGTCCGCCGCGTTATATACCAGCGCACTACGCAGGTTGTTCTCCGCCTTGGCCATCAGCGATTGCTCACTTCGCGGCAGCAGAATCTCTTCCCTAAAAGCCTTGACCCGTTCATAGGCAGGCCAAAACCTCGGGCTTAACGACTGCCGAGGTGTCGTTGGGAGACACCGAATATCCTCCAATGCTTGTTCAAACAGTAGAGGTTGAACCTCAAGGGTTTCTGCTACTGTGTCTAGTACTGAATGAACAAACAGCTGAAGCCCTTTTCGGCGAAAAACCAACACTTGGTTCTGACAAGACGCTTTCGCGGTTTTTACCCTTGCAGGGAAATCCTCTAAACCGCTAACAAGCTCCGGATGCTGTTCTTTGATAGCATGGAACTCGTTGCGGACAACGGTTAGCAAACTTTCTTCCTCTTCGTCCTCGGGCTTGCGGTTGATGCGTCTGAAGAGCTCTGCGGGCGAAGGTGTTTCTTCGGGTGCGAAAATCTTGGCATCCTCCCCAAGGGTATTGTGAATTATGAACAATTTGTGTGCGGCAATCTCGCGGCTCTTAACCACCTCCGCACCCTGATCCGTAGGGAAGAAATTGTAGATATGCAGAAGCTCAAAAACCTTCTGCCCGATTCTGTTGATGCGCCCTAGGCGCTGAATCACCCGTGTTGGATTCCAGGGAATGTCATAGTTGATCACCGCGCCGGCTCTGTTGAGGTTAACACCTTCCGACAGTTTGTCCGTCGCAACTAGGATATCGAAATCGTCGGACCACTTCTTTCGCGGATAACTAGCATCGAAGTTGGACAACAGAGAATCAAAGAACGTCCCACTCAGTGATCTGTCGGCAATCAAAACCCGGCCAGGAAACGCCTCTTGCAACAGAGGCACAATGTGCTCTACTGTGTCTTGATATTCGCTGAACACCACTACCTTGCGGCGTGGTTCGCCTGAACCCGGCTGAGCTGTTACAATCCCGCGGAGCGTCTCTACAAAACACCTGCTCTTAGGATCCTGTTTTACTAGCTCCAACGCCTCCACTCGTTCAGCAATGTGTTTGAACAACTCCAGATCAGCCCTAATATCATCCAAAAACTGTTTTGGCTTATCGAAGTCGTCAATGACATAGATCCTATCGTGGCGTGGGTTGAAACTCTTTGTGTCTGCAAGCCTTTCAGCAAATTCCCTAAGCGCTTCCTCAATGGTTTCCTCATCATCTTCCCAGATCTTCTCAATCAAGCTACGGTCCAGTATGTACTTACCAGTTTTTTGCACAAAACTCAAGACAATGGAATGCACGCGAATGAAGTTATCTACGCTTTTGGCAAACGCCCCGAAAGAGCTTTCAAAACGCTTAACGAGCAACCTACGCATGAATTCATATAGGTTGCGTTGCTGCTGTAAGGTGAAATCCCCTCCATCGTCCTCTTCTTCCGGTTCATCGCTCTTCTCGTAAAGGTAAGGTTGATAGATCGCTCCCCGGAATCGTCTATCCTCGCCGAAATAGTCGTAAATGACTTGGTTATAGAAGGCTGACTGTTCGGGGGTAAGTGTATAGTACAACTCTATTGGGTCAGACACCTCTGACAAGTCGGTGACCTCTTGGCTGTACACGGGATCGCGCCTCAAGTCCAGTCTGTTGCGGCGAATGACAATCGGTTCTATGACCGCGCGGATCTCATCTGCGAGTTTCTTAACTCGCTGTCGTACGAGTTTGACATCAATTGGCGGATCACGATCAAAAAGTTCTCCGTAGTACCGTTCAGCCCTAGCTTGCTTTTCACCCCCTGCTTTATGATAGCGAAGGATGTATGACAACTTGCGGAACTCGCTGTTATAGCGCCCAAAACGGGCAGCCAGTCTTTCATCCAAAGTAAGCGTTGATCTGCCCGGAGGAATGAAAAGCTTCAGTAATGAAAAGATGTCAGCCGGGGCGTTGCTGAAGGGAGTCGCGGTGAGCAGAATCACCTTTCGGTTGGCGCAAATTTGGCTTAGCCGTTCGTAAGCTGCAGTATCTTCGTTACGGAAGCGGTGTGCTTCGTCCACGATAATGGTGTTCACATCAGCTCCATACTGCGACAGGTACTCCAGAACTTTATCTAGCTCACCTACAGAACGTACATCCCAATCGAAGAGTCCAAAGTCATTTAGATACTTGTACCAGCCGGTGGCCCTAGTGTGTCGATCGCCGATCAGAGCGGGAGGACAAATCACGAGGCCTCTACCGTTAAGCTCGCGCGCCAGCCAACTTGCAATTACGGATTTGCCTAAACCGACAACATCAGCTAGAATCACTCCCCCGTACTCCTCGAGCACAGTCAAAGCCTGCTGTACAGCATCCTCTTGGTAACTATAGATCTTGTAGCCCCGCTCCTCCATAAGACGCTTGACGTGAGGTCGGAGCTCCTTCTGCTCAGTTAGGTCAAGATAGGTCTTCAGTGCGAGCACATATGCTTCAAAGGGAGTTACCTCAGCAACCTGGGTCTGACGGCGGATGACGCGGATGACTTGTTCCCTGCGCTCGTCCAGCTCGGTGATGGGAATGGCCATATCCCACAGCTCATCGAAGTATCTTTCAGCCTCCTCCCAACCGTAATCGCCAATCTCCACGTTGAACTCATTCTGTCCTATCAGCCCGCTGCGGGTCAAATTACTCGAACCAGTAATGAAACGGCCGGGTCCATTGAGAGCCTCTTGGGTCTCCTCATCCAGCCTAAACAGATACAGCTTGGCGTGATTTGGCTCCAGAGTCTTTCGTATGTGCAGTCGACCGTTTTCTAAGAGACGTATGAAGAAGGCTACCTGCTCGTAAAACTCCTGTGTGTCCAAAGTCTCATCCCGTAGTGCTGTACGTAAAGAGCCGAAAAAGCTCTCGACAAGCTCAGTCTGAGTGCACCTATCAGCGTTAGGATCCGCGACCTCCAACACCTTCCCGAGATACACGTCAGTATCTAGACCGACCAAGATCTTTAGTGTCAAGTCNNCGCTTCATAGAGCTCTCGCCAACCGGAGAAATAGAAGAAACCGACCAGGAACTTCAGTTCCTGGCTGTGTTTTATGAGAGCATGGATTCGTCCTTTTAGCGTCCTTTGTCGTGCGTTGGTGATGAAATTGGTGGACATGCGACACTACACACTCCTTGCTCTGCTTATGCGATCCCACACTAACTGGCAGACCGCACGGTATACATCTTGACGCTCCTCTTCAGTCAATCCCAAAACATCAAAGACGATATCGTCAAGCGCTTTACGGTCTGGCAACGGGTTGGGCTCTTGCATCGCTATGGGAATGTTAGATTCCGGTATGATACCGCACTCAACAAAGATGCTTTGGATTTCTCGGTTCAACAGAGGGGCGACATCAACTGTGTCTATTGCCAGAGAAGGGAACTGCTTAATGTCAACGCCTTCGGTCTTAAGAGCACCTTCCCCTAAGTTTGAGCGTCCAAAAAGCTCTCGTACCAAGACCGAAAAAACCGAAAAAAGGGACACAATGCTTTTTTCCTTGTCTTTTGGTGTTATTTCGAACAAGTTATGATCAACCTGAACAGCGTGGGTGTTAACGAAAGCAGCCAAACGATCATTATGAATCATGGGCCAAAGATACACACCCGGTTCACGCCGACCCAAATCCCACCACCTGCGACGAGCCCGAAGTGTAGACCTGGAATTATACCCTTTCTCTTCCCCCCATTTAATGTACTCCAACGCCCGTGTACCTCTTAACGCAGCCTTGCTCCTGTTACACATAAAGACCGTATACTTGAGGCTATCCGGATGAACTAGCGTTGTGGAGCATTCCCGCGGGCTCTTTATGACTGGTTTCAGAAACTCTTCTTCGATCTCCCCTTCCCATCCGGCATTATTGCGAACACGCACAAGGCCATGCCGCGAACCAATCCCCAACGGCTCCAAATAGAAGAAATCGTTGGCCCCAGTCTTCAAGCCAAAGCGCACCTCCGCTATCTCACCCAAAGGCGCGAAAACGTTCTTTCCCTTCTCTAGTATCGTAAAAAAGACGTCGGGTGCACGGAGGTATTTTCCGCCCCATTTGTCACCCAGGTACTCGCCAAAGGACATCGACAACGAGTTCACCGGCCTTGTGCTGTACGTAGAGGAGGGACTATCAGCTACAGCCATATCGGTCGGCGACAACCCCGGAGTGGAGTTTCCGCTTTGCTTGGTCGCTTCTTGATTCTCTGGTCGCTTTGAGCCAACCCGCAGTAGTTCTCCTACGGCAATGGGCAATATGCGGAAGTCCTCATGATTATCGATTGCCACGGCGTACTCTGCTCTCAGAAGGTTTTCTGAAAGCATTACCTCTTCAAACGGTCGTTTAAGTGCCACAAATCGAACGATATGACTCTCATCCATTACACTCGGTGCACCGGCTACAGTAATCACCGTGTTAATGTCAGCGCGAGCGAAGGACCTGCGCGCATGATTGTCGATAACGAAATATAACGGCGACTGACGTAGAAAGAACTCCTGCAACCATGCACCATAGGCCACGTCAAGCCAAGAGTTAGAGCAGATGAAAACATGCACTCCATTGCGATTCAGCAAACGCAGAGAGCGAGCATAGAAGTAGGTGTATAGATCTGATCGCCCGCTAGGCTTTCTGCCTTTCCTGAACTCCTTGGATACCAAAGGATCTTTGGCGAAGTGATCGGGAAAATCAAGCCTCAACATCTCCATGAGGGCGTCTTTATAGAGCTTGGGTTCTAGTCTGCCCAATGGATCAATAATTTCTTCCTGACGCAAATACGGAGGGTTCCCGATAATGATATCGAAGCCACCAGAGTCGAAGAACACTTCGGGAAACTCAATACTCCAGATGAACGGAGGATTGTCTTCTAGTCCTCGTTTCTGAGCCTTGAGTTCATCGATTTCTGCATTGAGCCACTCAATCTTGCGTTCCTTTTCCTCCTCTGCAGAACCAAACCCTTCTTGCTCATACTCTGTTCCAAACAAATTCTGGGCCTTATACGTGGGTTGGCTCAGTTCATGGATCCGTTGTTTGCGCTCTGCGATCTCATGGTCAAGTATGGCACGAAACAGATCCAATTTCTCCCCCTCAATAGCTCGATCATCGGTTCTTCTGTTGTAGAAAAACTGGATCTTCTTCTGCTTAAGCTCGGTGATTCTTTTCTTTATGTTTTGTGGTAGGCGAATGTCTCCTTTCACCGGAAAGGTTTTGCTCCCAATTCTTTGCACGAGGGAGTCGCCAGTTCGCACTTTGAACGTCAGATTGGGAAGCAGCGGATCGGCTGATTCTCTGAATTCATCGGGCATGTCAACAAACAGGGTAAGCCAGAGGCGCAGATGATTGATCCAGACAGCCCAGGACTTCACTTCTACACCGTAAAGTGACCGAGCAATTATGGCCTTCTTTCGCTCAAACGGTGAAGGGGCTCTGCGCTTTACTTCGTCGGGTGTGTTACTGCGGCAGTAGAGATTCTCTAGTACCTGCTCAAGAACCTGCAACATGCCAACTTCGAATGCGCCGGAACCCGCAGCCGGATCACATATGGTTACATTCTCCAGCCTATCAATCAGTGTGCGGATTTCATGAGGAGAAAAATCTCCCTGCTTTTGGTGTTCATCATAGACCTCTCCTGTACCGCCCTCCCTGAAGAACAAGTGGTACAAGTCCCGCTTATCAATTCCGGTTGTCTTTTCCAGCCATTTCACCAAGGCCAAACGGCACATGAGATCTACTTCCTCACGAGGAGTATAGACTGCACCTTGGTCCTTGTTCGTGATGCGTTCAAAGATGATACCCAAGAACTCAGGGTTTAACTCGAGCTCTTCATCGTACAGCTCGTTCTCTTCGACGGTGAAGTTATATTGGAACAGAAAGTCAAAGAATCGCCCGATGGACTCATCCGGTATCCACAGCCCACAGTCGTCCACTCCCTGTTTACGTTTAAACAGCTCACCATTGAGATAAGGCGCATACTCCAGCGCCCTTCGTGTTTGCTCAGAGAATGGAACGTGCTCTAGTCCCCTCTTATGCCCCGGTGGTGCGCTCAATGCCTCGAAAAACAAAGGTTCTAGCCAATGCCTGTAAAATGAGTTCTTTTGGGTCAAGCCTTTGTATTCGTCCCAGTAATCCTGGATAAACATGGTGTTGTTCCCAAGCCAATTCTTCTTTTGCACAAAACCCAAAAAGATGATGCGAATGGCAAAAAGCAGCGCGAAGTCCTGTTTGAGCGATGGTTCTTTGGTTCCGCGCACTGCGGACCAAAGATCATCATATCTATCTTTGAACTCCCCGTAGAACTGATCCGAAACCGCCTCGATCGAAAAGGCCGCTAGGACGTCTGTCAGGCTTGAGAAACGAACAGTCCGCATTTGCTGTAAGAAGGTCTTGTTGGGCAGAACAGGATCAACAAAAAAGGTGTAACGCCTGAAGGTAGTGAACGTCCTCCGCGTACCGTGATAGGTGGCTACCACCAATGACAATCGAAAACGACCAGTAGCATCGTAAAACGCAAATATCGCCGCGTTGTGATTGCTATGTTTGAGCATTGCCTTTGCTAAGTCGTACTGTCGTTTCTTGCTTGAGCGCGCCGTAAGCTCACCTTCGACTCTAACAGCCACCACCATCAAGCTCTCAGCATTCGGGAACTCTATGACTCCGAGCTGCACTGCGTCATCAAATTCATCATCAACGGCCAAACTTTCGAGAGAGTATTGTGCCTGCCGGAAATTTTGTGCTGTACGACGCAGAACCCTACTCAGGGCTTCCGGTGTGAACTCCATGCAAAGACCCCGCCACAACTCTAGCATCAGCGACACCTCATTCGACACACGGGTCAGTGTATTGTAGTCGGTCAATCCTCCCGCAAATAACAAGATCAACGCATCCCCAACGGCCCCTGTCTTTTGACCTATGAACAGGACCAGAAGATAGCTTTCTGTTGACTGTTGGTACAGGCCCGGCCAATAAAACCAACTTCATTTCTAGCACTACAATACTAGATTCCGTTCGAAAAAACCTTCCGCCACACCAGGGTGCCAATTATGAATCATGGACAATATGGACCTGGACGGTTCCTGTCCCCCCTTGATGAAAGGGACTGAAGTCCTCACGTCTTCCTCACGAGCTGCAGATCGTGCGCTGCGTTAAACCCATCGAGGATGCGCTTGGCTTTGTTCACCGATGTAGTCAAGGGATGGGTCGTCAGAGCCAGAAGTGCGGTCTTGTAATCCTTCCTCACCGCCGCTTCCACCGTGAGCTCCTCGTAGGCCTTCACATGCTGGAGTAACCCCCTAATCTGGGGCTCCAGCCTGCCCATGACCAGCGGCCTAGCACCATGGGCATCCACCAGGCAGGGCACCTCCACCACCGCATCTAGGGGTAGATCCGGCAGCGCTCCGTTGTTCTGCACATTGACGATGTGTTTCTTCCCGGTGCCCAGGTGAATGTCCCTGATCAGAGATACGGCCGCGGAGGAATAGTGGGCTCCTCCCCGTTTTTCCAGTTCCTTAGGCTTAGTGCACAGATTCGGATCTTGGTACTGCTCTAGAAGCTTTGCCTCCAGCTCCGCCACCACCTCACCGCGGGTTTTGGGCTGGCTTAGGAGGTGTTCCAGCATTTCATCGTGCAGGTAGAAGTAGTTCAGATAGCTGTTGGTCCACATATTCAGAGCCCTCTGGAACTCGGGATGCAGCTTGAGTGCAGGGATATTTGCAGGCTTGGCCGCGGTTTTCTCCAGCAGTTCTTGGGTGCGGTCCTGACCGGAGACGAAAATGCGGCGCACCCAGGAAAGGTGGTTCAGCCCCACGTATTCCAGCTCCACGGCCTCAGGGGAGACACCGCATTCCCTGGCCACCGCGGCCTGGATGCCGAAGGGGATGTTACAGAGCCCTATGGCCTGCACCCCTCCGTATTTGAGCACCGCTTCTGTAATGATCCCCGCGGGGTTGGTAAAGTTGATCAAAAAGGCACCTGGGGCATGGGCCCGGATATCTCCGCAGATATCCAAAAGTACAGGGATGGTGCGCATGGCTTTGGCAAAACCCACCGGCCCTGTGGTTTCCTGGCCAATAATCCCCTCTTCCAGGCAGATCTTGGTATCTAGAGCCCGAGCGGCCTGTCCACCCACCCGGATCTGGGTGATCACGAAATCCGCCCCCGACACGGCCTCCACCCGATTTAGAGTGCACTGCACCCTGAAGGGGCTGCCCTGGGCCTGGACCATGCGCTGAACTAGGCCGCCCACGATCTCCAGCCGTTCTTCATCGATGTCATGCAGATAGAGCTCTTCCAGCCCCAAAGCGTTAGCTTCCAGGATCAAACCTTCCGCCAATTCCGGTGTGTAGGTGCTGCCTGCACCGATGACGGCGATCTTCACATTATCACTCCTTAGGGAGAAAATCCTGCATGGACTCTTCCACTCTGCGGGCAAACTCGTCGCTCACTGCGAGGCCCGCTTGCGCCGCAGCGGCAAAAATGGCCCCCGCCACAGGCTCCGCCTTAAGCAGCTGCACCTGAATCTCGTATTCGCTGTCAGCCAGCCTCTTGGCAAACGCATCATACATGAGGGGATGCCGCGCCTTTTGAAAGACGCTGCCCATGGCCACCACTTCCACCCTTTCGCCCGGCTGGAACAAGCGCTCCACCGCGGCCAGGGCAGAGACTGCCAGTTCCTCCCCCACCTCAAAAAGGATCTCCCAGGCCACCGCATCACCCTGCGCGGCCGCCTCCACCACCAAGGGTGCAAGCCGGGCCAGGTTCAGACTTTTCCCCGCATAGATCCAATCCACCAAATCCAAAAGATCATCTACCTGGTAATACTCGCAGAGCACCCCATGGAGCATGGTGGGCTCGCCCCGTCCCTCCGCGCCGCGCTGGCTTCTGGCCAAGGCCTGGGCCCCGATGTAGCTTCCGCCAGCATAGTCACCGAAGAGCGTGCCCATGCCGCCCACCTGCACCTTGGTGCCCTGGGCGTTCAAGCCCACCACGTTGGTGCCGGTACCGCAGATCACGGCCACGCCCACTCCGGTCTTGGTGCCTGCCCAGAGACCCAAAAGGGCGTCGTTTTCAAAACCCCAGCGGGCCCCAGGGGGCACAATGGGCGTGAGCAGCTCCCGCACTAGCTCAAAGTCCCGGGGCCGATCCGCTCCGGCCATACCAAAATAGGCGGAAGTTATGGCGCCGCTATCCACCCCGGCTTGGGCCAGGGCCAAATCCATGCTCTTTTTTACCTCAGCCCGGGCGGCTTCAACCCCCGGACCCTGGAAGTTGCCGGGCCCCGCCGAGGCCAGGGCCAGTACCTGCCCTGTTTCGTCCGCCAGGGCAGCTAAGGTAGTGGAACCGCCAGCATCTACTCCTAAAAGCAGCATAGAGCATACCTCCAATGGGGAAGTAGTTCTCGTTTGCGGCGGGTTTTCCTCTGCCACAGGCATAAAGAAAGCGGGCCCATCCTGCGATGCGGCCCACTTGCCTTTTTCCTTTTTCTATGCCTTAGCCCTGCTGCGGGTGATCACGTCAAAGGCCACCGCCAGGACAAAGATGATGCCCTTCACCACGTACTGGAAGGAGATGTCCACGCCCAACAGGTTCATGCCGTTGGTCAGGGACATGATCACCAGGGCTCCAACGATGGTGTTGGTTACCCGCCCCACGCCACCGCCCACGGACACACCGCCGATGTAGCTGGAGGCGATGGCATCCAGTTCGAAGCCCAAGCCCGCGGTGGGCGTGGCCGACGCCAGGCGCGAGGTGTACAAGATACCCGCCAAGGCCGACATGAGGCCCATGGAGGCAAAGACCAGGAAGGTCACGTTCCTCACCTTAATGCCGGAGAGCTCCGCCGCCTCGGGGTTGCCCCCGATGGCGTAGATATGGCGCCCCAGCCTGGTCTTGTTGAGGATGAAGTTGTAGATCACCAGTACCACAGCCACAATCACAGCGGTCCAGGGCAGCCCCCGGTAAGAAGCCATGATCCAGGTGATGGTCAGGATCAGCGCGGCGAAGAACACCAGCTTACCCCCGAAGATCACCGGAGATGTTGTGGGGAAGTTGTAGCGCTTCAAATCCTGCCTTTGCTTGATCTGTCCCATGATCACCACGGCTACCATGACCAAGCCTAATAGCAGGGTCAAGAGGTGGAAGCTCAGATCCTGCCCCCAGGGCAGGTCGGGAACATACCCATTGGAAAACTGCAGAAACGTGCGATCACGCACGATAATGGTCCCGGTCCCCGCGGTCACCCAGGAGAGCAAGCCACGGAAGATGAACATGCCCGCCAAGGTGGTGACAAAAGCGGGAACCTTGATCCTGGTAACCAAAAGCCCCTGGTACACACCTACGCCTATACCGCAGAGCAGCACAATGGGCACCACCAGCCACACATGCAAGCCCTTCATAAGCAGAATGGCTGCGATGGCCCCCAGGAAGCCGGCCACAAAGCCCACGGACAGGTCAATGTGTCGGATAATCAGAATCAGGGTCATGCCAATGGCCAGGACGGCCACATAACCCGTCTGATTCACCAAGTTGACTAAGTTGCGGGGGGAAATGAACAGCCGGTCGGTGGCGATGGTGAACACGATGAAGATCACCACCAGGGCTACATACATGGCGTAATCGCGGATATTGCTTGCGAATAAGGAACGGATTTCCGCCCCTAGGCCCCCCTTTGCAGCAGTTTCAGATACTCTGGCCGTTTTCATGCCCTTACTCCCTCCGTTGTCTTTGTTGCCAGTGCCATGACCTTCTCTTCCGTAGCGTCCTCTGCATCCAGCTCACCCGTTATGGTTCCTTCCGACATGATGTAGATGCGGTCACTCATGCCCAGGATCTCCAAGAGTTCGCTGGAGATCATGATGATGCTCATGCCCTGGGCCACAAGCTGATTCATGAGACTGTAGATCTCAAACTTGGCCCCCACATCGATGCCCCGGGTGGGCTCGTCGAGGATGATCAGGTTCGGTTCTGCAAACATCCACTTGGCCACCGAGGTCTTTTGCTGGTTGCCGCCGGACAGGTTGCCCACCTTCGCCTTCACACTGGGCGTCCGGATATCAAAGGACTTCCGGAACTCTTCCGCCATGGTGATTTCTTCATGCTCGTTCACCACCACACCCTGGACCAGCTTTTCCAGTTTGGCCAGGGAAATGTTGAACTTCACATCCTGCATCAGGACCAGCCCGTTGAGCTTGCGGTCCTCCGTTACATAGGCAACACCGCTGGCGATGGCATCCGCAGGGTGCCTAAACTGCACCCTCTGTCCATGCAGGTACAGCTCGCCGCCGGTGATGTTGTACCCCGGCACGTTGCCAAACACGCTCAGGGCCAGCTCGGTGCGGCCCGAGCCCATGAGGCCAGCCAAACCCACGATTTCTCCCCTGCGCACGTGCATGTTCACGTTGTGCAGGATTTCCCTGTTGGTGGAGCGTTCCACCACAGTCCAGTTCTTTATCTCAAACAGCACATCGCCGATCTGCACGTTCTCCCGCTTGGGATAGATGTTTTCAATCTCTCGGCCCACCATGTGCTTGATAATTTCCTGCTCCGTAATCTTCCGCTCCCTGGCGTCCAGGGAAGTAACCACCCGGCCGTCGCGCAAAACGGTGATAGTATCGGCCACCGCCACGATCTCCTTCAGTTTGTGGGAGATCAAAATGCAGGTGACCCCTTGGCCCTTTAGTTCCTGCAGCAGACTGAGGAGGTTTTCGCTGTCGTCCTCATTGAGGGCCGCGGTGGGTTCGTCCAGAATCAAAAGCTGCACATCGCGGGACAGGGCCTTGGCGATTTCCACCAGCTGTCTCTGCCCCACGCCCAGATCCTTGATCTTCATGGAGGGATCCAGATCCAAGCCCACCCGCTCCAGGATTTGCTTAGCCCTTACCTTGGTCTCATTCCAGTTGATCACTTTCCCCCGCATGATCTCATGACCTACGAACAAGTTCTCGTAAATGGGGAGTTCAGGAAAGAGCGCCAGTTCTTGATAGATGATGGCGATGCCTTGCTTTTCGCTGTCGGAAACATGGCGAAACTGCTGGATTTGCCCGTTGAGGACGATGGAACCTCCGTAGGTGCCGAAAGGATACACGCCGGAGAGGACCTTCATCAGTGTGGACTTGCCTGCACCGTTCTCCCCTACCAAACAGTGGATTTCTCCTCTGCGCACTTGGAAAGATACTTGATCCAGCGCCTTTACGCCGGGAAACTCTTTGGTGATGGATTTCATCTCCAGGATATAATCACTCAAATCTCCAGCCCTCCCTTCACGTCTGAGAAGGCCGACCCGATAGCGAGCCGGCCTTCCATTCCCTGGCTGTCTTAGATACCGGTGAACTCTCCTGCATCGTAGTAGCCAGAATCGATCAATGCCTCTTGCACGTTGTCGCTGGTTACAACGAGAACGGGCGACTGCTTGGAAGGAACGTCGATGGCCTGGTTGAAGTAGGTCGCATCGGTGTTAGGAGTCTTGCCTTCCAGAATCTCGATGGCCATGTTCATGGCATCGGCAGCCAAAACCCGGGTGTCCTTGAAGACGGTCATGCTCTGGCGTCCATCGATGATGTACTGCACAGAAGCCTTTTCCGCGTCTTGACCGGTGATGAAGTACTTGGTTACATCGGTATCAGCTGCAAACACGTCGGCGATGGAGCGGGAAGTACCATCGTTGGGAGCCAAGATGTAAACCTGGCCCTTGTCAGCCGCGGTCTTGGCGGTGAGGTGGGCTTCTGCCTTGGACTTGGCCACGTTCATATCCCAGTCAGTGGTAATCTCGCCGATTATGGCAGCCAGCTGCTCCCTGCTCAGTTCCTTGATGTCCTTGACGGCGTCGGCCTGGGCCGAGTTCTTGATTACAAACGTACCGTCAGCAATCTTGGGCTGGAGGATGTTCCAGGCACCCTGGAAGAAAAGGAAGGAGTTGTTGTCGGTGAGGGCACCGGCATAAAGGTACAGGGGATTGCCTTGGCCAGTGGCGTTATCCACCAGGTACTGACCCATGGCTTCGCCAACGGAAATGCTGTCAAAGGTTACGTAGTAATCGATAGCATCGGTGTCGGTGATCAAGCGGTCGTAAGAGATTACGGTGATACCTTCAAACTTGGCCATTTCCACAGCGGCTGCTGCGGCAGCTGCGTCGTGGGCGCAGATGATAATCACCTTAGCGCCTCTGGCAATGAGGGTCTCCACGTTGGTTTTCTCAGCCGCGGAGGAACCCTGGCTGAAGAGCACCTCAACGCTGTAAGGTGTCTTGGAGATTACATCTTCGAAGCGTGCCACGTCTTGGAGCCAGCGGGGCTCATCTTTGGTGGGAAGAACGATACCCACATCAACCCTTTGGGCAAACATAGCGCCAGTATTGATCAGCAAAACGGAGATCGCTACCAGTAGTACGACAAATCTCTTCATGAATTGCCACCTTTCCTTTTTTTGTGATTTATTAACCGTTGGCGTCGGTTATATCCACATTGTAAAGGAAAGGGGTAGCGGTCTCCATTTGATCTGTTTCTTTTTCTTTTGATCTTTTTCCAAGTACCTTTAGGCTTACCTATCCCCGGCCAAGCCTTCGCGGTATTCCGTGGGACTCACGCCCACGGTGCGCTTGAACCAGGCGCTGAAATAATAGGCATCGCTGAAGCCCAAGTAGTCTGCGATCTCGTAGATCCTCTGATCCGTACCCTTCAAAAGTTCCTTGGCTTTCTGCCCCTTGAGGCGGTTCACGTAGTCGGAGAAGTTCTCCCCCACATATTCATGGAACAGCTTACTGAGCTGGGAAGGGCTCATGCCCAGCTCCTGGGCGAGCACGCCCAGGGAAACCCCGCTGCGGTAGTGCTCATCCACATAGGCCTTGATGGTGCTGATCAGCTGCTGCGCGCCGCCCTGCCGGCGCGCTTTGATCAACTCATCGATCTCTAGGAGAAAACTCGCCACCCAGCCCTTAAGTTCTGTGAGCTGGTCTTGGGGATCCCCGGGCAGCAGCCTACCCATGACCTCAATTCCCTGCTGCACATCTAGATCCAGCTCCTCCAGGGCCGTGAGGGTGGAGAGTACGACATCGCCCAGGATGACCAAGAGATTATCGGGGTTGTCCGCGTTTTCGTCGATGGCGGCATGGATCAGGCCAATCTCCCTCTCCAGCTCATCTTGGGTGCCCGTCCGTAATACCTCCGCCAAGCCGTGCCTCATGGGCGCCTGGGACTGGTGAGGCAGGGATTTTGGATTGGCCAGCCAACCAAACACGTCCCGCATCCGCCTTTCCAAGTTCTGCTTGGCTAGTTCCTCCTGGCGGCGCTGGTGTTCCAAGCGCTCCCGCTCAGCCTCCAGCTTGGCCCGGGTTTTGTCCACCACTTCCAAGAGTCTCTTAGTCCGGAAAGGTTTGAGCAGATAGTCCTCCACTCCTAACCGGATGGAGGATTGGGCCAGTTCAAATTCGGCGTGTCCGGAGATGATGATCACTTTGAGCTGGTCATTGATGGCCTTGGCCCTTTCCGTGAGCTCCAAGCCATCCATGCCCGGCATGCGGATGTCGGTAACCAAAATGTCAATGGGTTCCTGCCCCATGATGGCCAGGGCCTCTTCCCCGTCTTTGGCCACGAAAAGCCTGTAGCCCAGCCCTGCCCAGTCCACGTTGCCGGCCACCTTTTCCCGGAGAGACTTTTCATCTTCAGCGATCAAGAGATTACACATGGGCCTCCCCCTCAAGTGCCTTAATGGTCAAAATCGCCTTGGTGCCCTCGCCTAAGGTGCTTTCCAGGACCACACCGTACTCGGGACCGAAGCGCAGTTGGGCACGTTTGTTCACGTTGCGCAGACCGAAGTACTCCCGGTCATTGTTCAAGGGACGCACCCCGCGCAGCACTTCGTTAATGTCCTGGAGCTTGCTGGGTTCAATCCCCATGCCGTCATCGGCAACTTCTAGGATCACCTTCTCGCCCTCTTGATGGCCGCGGATGGTGATGGTGCCTTCCCTGCCCGCCCGCAAAATGCCGTGGTAAATGGCGTTCTCCACCAGGGGCTGCAGCAGCAGCCTGGGGATGAACTTGCCTAGGATGGCATCGTCCTCAATGATGATCTCATAGCGGTACTCCCCACCGTGCCTCAGCTGCTGGATGAACAGGTAGTTGCGCACATGCTCCACTTCACTGGCGATGGGCACAGTCTCCCGGCCCTTGCTCAACGACAGGCGGAAGAAGCTGCCCAGGGCCTCAATGAGGTAGGTGGCTTCTTCTGTCTTGTTGCTTTCCAGCTGCCCGATGATCAGATCCAGGGTATTGTAGATGAAGTGGGGCTTGATCTGGTTATCTAAGCTTTCCAGCTCCAGCTTGCGCAGGAGCTCCTGCTCTTTCACGTTTTCCGCCATGAGATCCTGGATGCGGCGGATCATGGTGTTGAAGCTGTGGCCTAGCTGAGCGATCTCGTCTTTGCCGCGGGGTTCAATGTGCACCGCCAGTTCGTTGTTGGCAGCCCGATTGGTCAGATCCTGGAGCTCCTTGATGGGTCTGCTTAAGGCGTGGGAAAGGTAAGCGGCCAGGGCCACCACTCCGATGACGATGAGCACGATGACCAAGTAGGTGATCCGCTGGATGGGGCGGAGCTCGGCCCCCAATTCATCTGCATCGGCCACACTGACCACAGTCCAGCCCGTAATGGGCGAACGGGCCGTAGTGAGGAAATACCGCTCGCTGCCCACCGCAGTGAACCCGTCAACAAAGCCCTGAGCCATCTCGTTTTGGAAGAAGCCGCTCCGGGTTCCGATGCTTGCGCCATCCGGGTGATAAACGATCCGCCCGGTCCCGTCGGCTACAAAGATATGGGCGTTTTCCCCCAGCTTCACATCGGTGATGGAGGCCAAGCGCCCGATATTGATATCCGCGGTGAGGTAGATCGCCCCCTCAGCCGTTGGCGCCGCATAGGGCTTGACCATGGTCACAACCAAATGGTTGAAGAAG
>CZCB01004974.1_pt1 | contig 31930 bp, 31 predicted proteins | sample 591991 | NCBI WGS metagenome assembly CZCB01 (sample SAMEA3556809, study PRJEB10932) | anaerobic digester metagenome
GTGGTAATATGCTGCTGCCCCGCCACCCGGTCAAAGGTAAGGGGCCTGTACTGCCTGTACAATGCGGTATAGCCCATATTCCCCATCCTTTACTTCTGTTTATTGGGTTCAAGCACGCTGTAGGTTCCCCTTGCCGCCGCAACCATTGTTTCGCCTACGAACAGGTCCGCCCTTATTACGGCGGTGGTTTTTCCCTTTCTTAAAACCTCCCCGCGGCCGGTTAATACCTGCCCCGCCATAACGGGCTCCAGGAAGTTTATGTTCATCTCTATGGTAGCCGACGCCGCAGCGCCGGTACTGTAAAGGGCGCTTCCCATAACGGTATCCGCAAAGGCGGCTATTACGCCCCCGTGGCAGGTACCCATCACGTTGAGATATGTATCCTTAATACTCATCGTCATTTCCGACCTTCCCCATTTAAGGGAGGCTATCCTCATATCTATCATTTTCCACAGCGGGGCTTCCTTGAGTTTTTCGTTCAGTTTTTTCATTTCCTCTTTACTGTAAACCCTGTCTTCCTGCATTTCATCCATTCCTTTTTATTTAACCATATAATGATTATACCCTATATAAAGCCAAACAAAAAGAAGGAGTATTAACTCCCTCCCGCTTATAATAAACAGGTGGTCGTGCACCTTTCCCCGACCTACTCCCACAGGCGATACCAGAGCAGTTAGCTCCAGCCAGGCTTCCCTGCGGCACATGGAAGGGTTCACTTACCGCTGCTTCCTTCCGGACCTGACGGGGTTCATGAATTTCCATTGCGCAGGACCCGGCCTTCAACGCCACTTACCCGGGCCGGCCCTGCAAGACATAAGCCTCAGAAAGGAATTCAACCCTGCTATAGCGGATTGCAGGTTACAGGGTGCCGCTACATCCCCGTCTAGCACGACCAAAATTATAAAAAATGGCGGAGAGAGCGGGATTTGAACCCGCGAGACAGGTATCCCCGTCTACCCGCTTTCCAGGCGAGCGCCTTCAGCCAGACTCAGCCATCTCTCCAAGCCAACCTACCTAATAAAAATGCTTCTATTTAGTTTAACCCTCAAGGCGGGATTTGATTACAACAAGACAAATGCCAAAGCCCGCCGCAATTATTAATTTTACATTAGACGCCCGACAATGTCAATGATGTTTAAAATGTTATTGTACCGATAAAATGGCTGTACAGCAATATTAATACAGCAGCTTTATTTTCCGCGGCGCTTTTTAAAGGTGCATCGGCGGATAATAATATATAAAGGCTTATATCAAGTACAGGGAGGTTTACATATGAACAATAAAAACATACAAGAAAGAATAAAAAAATTAACCCCGCTGCAATACAGGGTAACCAGGGAAAACGCTACCGAACCGCCCTTTAGAAACGAGTACTGGGACCATAAGGAGGAGGGCATTTACGTGGACATAATAACCGGCGAGCCCCTTTTCAGTTCCAAGGACAAGTTCGATTCGGGTTGCGGCTGGCCCAGCTATACAAAACCTATTAACAAGGAAAGCATCATCGAAAAAGAAGACACAAGCCACAACATGATAAGGACCGAGGTGCGAAGCAGGGAGGGAGATTCCCACCTGGGCCACGTCTTTAACGACGGCCCCGGGCCGACGGGCCTAAGATACTGCATAAACAGCGCCGCCTTGCGGTTCATCCCGGTAAAGGACCTGGAGAAGGAAGGGTACGGGGAATACAAAAGGCTATTTGAAGACGGAACTCCTTAAAGTTCTTTCCGGGTACCGTGCATGTTTTTTTGACGGCGGGTGTTAACGCCGGCCGGAATCCGGGTATTGAAAAAATATAGCCACGGGGATTTACGGATGGAAAGGAAAAAACTAAAAGAATAAATGTTTAGGGGGAAATCAAATGAATTATGCGAGTGAGGATTTAATTAACGAGCATAGGGACATTCTTTTCGGCCTGAGGATTCTCCAGGAAATAGTAAAAACTGCTGATCAGTCCGGTGATGCGGATATCAAAGACATAAATGACATGATAGATTTCTTAAGATTATTTGCCGACAAGTGCCATCATGGCAAGGAAGAAGGGCTTATGTTTCCTGCCCTGGAGGAGGCCGGCATACCGAATGAAAGGGGCCCTATAGGCCAAATGCTGAAGGAGCACATACAGGGCAGGCAGTATATCGCCGAAATGGCAGCCTCGGTTGGCAGCGGAGCGCTGCAGGCGGATAGGTTTACCCAAGCCGCCGCAGATTACATCCATTTGCTGCGGGAACATATTCAAAAAGAAAATACAGTTCTATTTCCGATGGCCGATAGAATACTGCCCGATGACAGACAGCAGCAGCTCTTAGAACAATTTGAAACCTTCGAAGAAGAAGTCATGGGAAAAGGAATTCACGAAAGGTTGCATGAAACCCTTCACAAACTTGGGGAAAAATATCTTAATACGAAATAACCAATCCAAAGGAGGTAATGTTTATGCCGGATTTTGGCAGTTCTTTTTCGGGACTTGCAAACTCCCGCAAGCTGACCGACCAGGAACTTATAAGGGCGATAAGATTCATGGTAGCGGCGGAATATGAAGCTGTTCAGCTGTATATGCAGTTGGCCGAATCCACCGACAACCGGCTGGCAATCGAGGTGCTAAAGGACATCGCCGACGAAGAAAGGGTCCATGCTGGGGAGTTCCTAAGACTTCTGAAGGAGCTGGACCCCGATGAAGAAAGATTCTATGAGGAAGGCTATGAAGAAGTGGAGGAAATAATCGAAGCCCTGAAAAACAAATGATAAAAGGCCCGGTCAAACCGGGCCTTTTATCATTTATGGCGGAGAGGGTGGGATTCGAACCCACGGTACGCTTCCACGTACACTCGATTTCGAGTCGAGCGCCTTCGACCAGCTCAGCCACCTCTCCACGTATTATCTTTTTTGCTGAAAAAATCTTTTCAAAAGTTCCGAGCATTCCTCCTGCATCACGCCGTATACAACCTTCGCCCTGTGGTTCAGCCTCCTATCCTGGACTATGTTGTACACGGAACCCGCGGCCCCGGCCTTGAAGTCGAAGGCCCCTACAACCACGGTGTCCAGCCTTGCCTGGACTATGGCCCCGGCGCACATGGGGCAGGGCTCCAGTGTAACCGCCATTGTACATCCTTCCAGCCGCCAGCCGCCCAGCTCTCTACATGCCGCCCCTATGGCAAGGACCTCGGCATGGGCTGTCGCATCACCGAGGGTCTCGATCAGGTTGTGAGCCCTTGAAAGCACTCTGTCCCCCTTCACAATTACAGCCCCCACCGGCACTTCTCCCTTAGCGAATGCGGTGCGGGCTTCCTCTAGAGCCAGCTCCATATACCTTCTGTACACGGCTTTTCGCCCCCTTGGGGGAAAACTGGTGCGCATGGAGGGACTCGAACCCCCGACCTACGGTTTAGGAAACCGCCGCTCTATCCTGCTGAGCTACATGCGCAAATTGATACAGTAGTTATAATACAATGAAAAGAGCGTTTTGTCAAGGACCTAAAATCCGGCTTTGCCGCTAGAAAATACATGCTTAAACCCCATTTCGCAAATGCCGGGCTTTTTCTTTTGCAGCCTTCAATATATTATGCTCCGCTTCCCTTTTTTTAATCCCGTTTACCGCTTCGTTTTTACAAATTTTGATCATGGTCCGTAATAAAAGCAGCCTTGTTAAGTCTTCTATCCGTAGCTATACTAGTATTAGGAATCAACAAATCTTATTAGGAAAGGAATTCTTTTATGGAGATTCGCCAAACAAAGGCCGACAACAAAAAACTTTTGACGCCGGTAAAAAAAGCAATGCAGCAGTACCGGATGCTGCAGCCCGGGGACCGTATCGCCGTGGGCCTTTCCGGTGGAAAGGACAGTTCCACCCTTTTTTATATACTTAAGCTTTTACAGAAACAGCTCCCCTTTGAATTTGAACTGGTCCCGATATGCCTTACCCTCGGTTTTGAGGGCATGGACATATCACCCCTAGAAGAATATGTAGAAGCCCTGGGAAGCAGTCTTTATGTAAAACCCACCCACATAGGAAGAATAGTTTTCGATGTCAGGAACGAAAAGAACCCCTGCTCGCTGTGCGCCAATTTGCGAAGGGGCGCCCTTTATAAAACGGCAAAGGCCCTGGGATGCAACAAGGCCGCCTTGGGGCACCACCTGGATGACGTCATTGAGACGCTGCTTATGAACCTTGTATTCAACGGCAAACTGGGCGTGTTTCAGCCCAAGAGCTACCTTGACAGGAGGGATATCACCGTAATACGGCCCATGATTTATCTTGAAGAAAGGACAATAGAAGGCATAGTCCGGTCACGGGGCATCCCGGTGGTAAAAAACGCCTGCCCGGCAAACAGGAAAACCAAAAGGGAAGAAATGAAGAGCCTTGTGGCGGAGCTGAGCCGTCGTTACCCGGATATCCGGTACAGGGTGCTCCATGCCATACAAAACGTTAACCCCGGGGACTTTTGGAACAAATGTCCCTGATACCAGGCATCCCTATTCGGGGGTTTGGGAACCGGCGGTATTCCTGCCCCGTGAAAACAACCTATAGACAACATATGCGGACAAAAGGCCGAGCACTATACCCCCCAGTATGTCACTGGGATAGTGCACAAGAAGATAAACCCTGGAGAAGGCAACGGCACAGGCAAGAAGCAGCACCGGCCCTTTTATAAGCGCGCTGTCCACCGTCCTTAGTACCGTTCCGGCCGCCGCAAAGGATGAAGTGGCATGCCCGGAAGGAAAGGAATAGCGCGTAAGGGGCCTTTCAATCAGAAGTTCAAAATGCGGCGCGTCCACGAAGGGCCTTGCCCTCTGGAATATGTTTTTTAAAATTACTTCGCCCAGCACCGCCCCAAGCGCCACTGCGCATATAACCATAAGCCCCGCTGTCCTGTGTTTTCTGCGCGTCATCAGCAGCGCAGCAACAGCAAGCCATATCAGTCCCCCGTTCCCCAACCGGGAAATGGCCGGCATTATTTGGTCCAGCAAAGGGCTCTGCATGTTTTCACTTATAAACTCAATTATCCGGATGTCCATAATAAAGATTCGACCCCCCTTACCTTCCGGCCGGTTTGGCCATAAGTCCCGCTTCATTAGCCCCCGGCCATGCTATCGTGGTTAAACCCTCTGGTATTCTCTCTTCTTTTTGCCGTAGGGCTTTTGGCCCTTATAGAAACCCTTGTCACTTCGGCCGGACGGCTGCCTGTTTTTGTTCCTGCCGTATTTTTTGGAAGGCTGGGGCCTTTCATCGGTCAGCACCACCGGAGTGGTATCCGTCTCCTTCGTCAGCAGTTTTAGTGCTGCCGACAAAAGCGTTACCGAATCCGTTTCCTCCAGCAATTCCTCCGCCAGCTTTTTGTACATACCCAGCCTTTCCACCGCAACCGCCTTCATCAGCCTTTCAACAGCAAGCTGCTGCTGGCCTTCTATGGCTTCGTTAACCGTAGGTATCGGCCTTCTTATTATCTTCCTGTTTATTATCCTCTCTATCTGTTTTAGCTGGCCCAGCTCCCTTGGGGTCACAAAGGTAACGGCTACGCCTTCTTTGCCCGCCCTTCCGGTACGGCCTATCCTGTGGACATAGCTCTCCGGGTCCTGGGGTATATCAAAATTGTATACATGACTGACTCCGCCAATATCAAGCCCCCTGGCCGCCACGTCGGTGGCCACCAGTATCTCAATGCTTCTTTCCCTGAACCGGCGCATAACAAGGTTTCTTTTTGCCTGGGTCAGGTCGCTGTGAATGCCCTCCGCCAGGTACCCTCTTTTGGACAGGGCCTCGAAAATCTCGTCCACCCGCCTCTTGGTTCTTGCGAATACGATACAAAGGTCGGGCGACTGTATATCCAGCAGCCTGCACAATATATCAAACTTCTGCCTGTCCTGGACCTCGTGATAGTACTGTTCGATGCTGGGCAGGGTCGCTTCCTTTGCCTCCATCCTGATAAACTCCGGTGAGTCCATGAATTTGCTTGCCAGCTGCTGGATGGGTTTGGGCATGGTGGCAGAAAAGAGCATTGTCTGGGCTCCATCCGGCACCTGGTCCAGTATGGTCTCTATATCCTCAATAAAGCCCATGTTCAGCATTTCATCGGCTTCGTCCAGCACCACCATGCTTACCTGCTGCAGCCTTACGGTTTTTCTCCTCATATGGTCCATAAGCCGCCCCGGAGTGCCCACTATTATCTGGGGCCTGCTTCCCAGCGCCTTTATCTGGCGTTTTATATCCTGGCCGCCGTATATCGGCAGGGCCCGGATTCCCTTGTACTGTCCAATCCTGTTTATCTCCTCCGCCACCTGTACAGCCAGTTCCCTGGTGGGTGTTAAGACGAGCCCCTCCACCTTGCCGGAGCCCTTTTCAATCTTTTCCACAAGCGGTATGCCGAAGGCAGCGGTTTTTCCGGTGCCTGTCTGGGCCTGGCCTATTACATCCCGGCCGTCCATCAGCAGCGGGATGGTCCTCTCCTGTATCGGGGTAGCCTCTTCAAACCCCATTTTGTCGGTTGCTTTTACTATGGGTGCACTTAATCCCATTTCATAAAAAGTTGTCATTTATTTATTTCTCCTCTTTTCCTGTGTTCCTTGTTGGTGTAGTTAATTTACCGGGATTTTATCCCTACATTGAATATGGGCATTTCCGGTATCACAGAAATGCCCATTTCTCAATACTTTATGGTTCTTACAGGCGCACTACGTTTGCGGCCTGGGGACCACGGTTGCCTTCGACTACGTCAAATTCAACGCTCTGGCCTTCTTCGAGAGTCTTGAACCCTTCGCCCTGTATGGCGGAGAAATGAACGAAAACGTCCCCGCCCTCACTGGATTCGATAAAGCCATAGCCCTTGTCGGCGTTGAACCATTTTACTGTACCCTGCATTAATTGGGCCTCCTTTTTATTTATTACATCAAAAAGCGGAATAACACCAAGCACCTTTTGTCCTTACTGTGTCCAGAGGCCTAAAGATTGTCTTAGCTTTTTCAACTTTTTAACACTGGATGTAATACTAACATATAATCTAATACATTGCAAGATATTTCTAATCCGCATCCCGCCGGCGGAACCGGTACGCCGGTTAATACTGCAAGCCTCCCGTGGAGAAAACCGTCCCTGAAAGAACAGTTTTTTATGTCTTTGTCTAATATTTTACCCGCAAATGCAGGGTCCTATTCCCACAAGGTATTTACAGCTTAAACTTGGACAGGGCATCCGCCAGGGCTGTATTCAGCGGTTTGTCCTTCTCCTTTTTCTGCTCTTTCATAAAATTCTGCACCTCTTTCCTGGAAACCCTGTCATTTTCCTTGCTCCTTCTTTCCTTAAAGGCGGACAGTTTTTCCCTGAAGCCGCAGCTGCAAACAAAAATCTGCCCCTCGCCTTCACCGCGCAGTTCCAACCTTTTATGGCACTCGGGGCACCTGGCATTGGTAGCCCTGGCAACCGCTATCCTGTGCCCGCATTCCCGGTCCTGGCAAACCAGCATCCTGCCCTTTTTACCCTTGACCTCCAGCATGTATTTGCCGCATTCGGGGCACTTATTCCTGGTAATGTTGTCATGCCGGAACTCGGCGCTGCTGCTTATTATCTCCCTTACAACCACCCGGGCATAGTCTTTCATTTGCTTTATAAAGTCCTCTTTCTTGACTTCTCCCCTGGCAATGGCACCCAGCTTCTGTTCCCATTCGGCGGTAAGCGCCGGTGACTTCAGGTCCTCCGGCACCAGGTCCAGCAGCTGTTTTCCCTTGGATGTAATATGGATTTCCCTGCCTTTCTTTTCGATGAGAAAGGTGCTGTACAGTTTTTCTATTATATCCGCCCTGGTGGCCACCGTTCCCAGGCCCCCGGTTTCACCGATGGTCTTTATAAGGTCCTTGCTTTCGCCGGCCATGTATTTCGCCGGGTTCTCCATGGCCGAAAGCAGTGTCCCCTCGTTGAACCGGGCCGGCGGCTTGGTCTTGCCTTCGGTCTTTTCCAGCCCCAGTATCCTGATGGTGTCGCCTTTTTTTATGTCCGGCAGCACCTGTTCCGGTACTTCCCCGTCGTTATCCTCTTCTTCCGGGTGATACTGGTAAACTTCTCTCCAGCCCTTGTTAACCACCGCTGTACCCCTTGCGACAAGCATCTGGTCCCCGGCCTGCGCTTTCACGGCCAGGCGGTAGTATTCAAAGGGAGGGTAAAAGGCCGCCAGGAACCGTTTTACCACCAGGTCGTACACCTTTCTTTCCCGCTCGTTGAAGTCCTCAAGGTATACCGGCTGTTCGGTGGGAATTATGGCATGATGGTCGGATACTTTGGCATTGTCCACGAAGCGCAGTTTTTCTGTTATAGGCCCTTTAAGCACTGCTGCCGCGGCCTTTGAATAGGGCCCTACGCCGCAGGCCTTAATCCTGTCCTTTAGGGTGCCCACCATGTCGGTGGAAATATACCTGGAATCCGTCCTCGGATAGGTAAGCACCTTGTGCCGCTCGTACAGGTCCTGCATGATAGAAAGGGTTTCCTTCGCCGAATACCCGAAAATCCTGTTCGCATCCCGCTGCAGCTCGGTAAGGTCATATAATAGCGGCGCACCGCTTTTTTTGAGGGTTTTGTCCACCTGCAGCACTATGGCATCTTTCCCCTGCATCCTTTCCAATGCCCGGTCCCTTGCCTGCCTGTCAAAGGTCCTGCAGCTGCCCGACTCTCCGTCCTGCCAGCTAAGCCTGAACTTATCGGCCACGGCGATTATGCCGTAATAGGGCTTGGGAACAAAGTCCTGTATCTCCCGCTCCCGCTGGGCAATTATGGCCAGGGTGGGGGTCTGCACCCTGCCGCAGGACAGCTGGGCATTGTATTTGCAGGTAAGAGCCCGGGTGGCGTTTATGCCCACCAGCCAGTCGGCCTCGGCCCGCGCAAAGGCGGAGGCGTAAAGATTTTCATAGTCCCTGCCGTTCCTTAGGTTATTGAAACCTTCCTTTATGGCCCTGTCGGTCACCGAGGATATCCACAGGCGCATAATGGGCTTTTTGATGCCCGCCTTCTCTATTATCCAACGGGCAACAAGCTCCCCCTCCCGGCCGGCATCGGTGGCAATCACTATCCGTCCAACGTCTTTTCTTTGCATCTGCTCCTTCACCAGGTTAAACTGCCTTCCGCTTTGTTTTATTACCACGAGTTTCGGCCGGGTAGGCAGTATCGGAAGGTCCTCCATGCACCATGATTTATACTTTTTGTCATAGTCCTCCGGCTCGGCCAGCGTTACCAGGTGGCCCAAGGCCCAGGTCACTATATATTCCCTGCCTTCGTAGTAACCGTTTCCTTTGCTGCTGCAGCCCAGGACCCTTGCCAGGTCCCGTCCCACCGAAGGCTTTTCCGCCAGTACCAATGTCTTTTGCATAAAAACAATCCTTTCATAACAAATACTACAAGCCGGTTATTGTTCGCATTCCTTGTCTTTTTATTCTAGCACAAAATCCGGTGTCACAGCATGCCCATGTCCTCTCCTTCTACAGCCTTATTTCTTTTATCCACGGCTGCTTCATTGACGCATGCCACAGGTCGTTCAGGTAGCATACCGAGTACTGCTTTTCCACAAGATGATAGGCATATCTACCCCACTCGGTCAATTCGAAGATGCCGTTGTGTACTTTTGCCATTCCAAGGGCCTTAAGCGTTTTAAACAAGAAAGGGAACTCTTTTTCCAGACTTGCGTTATAAAGCTGTGCAAACCTGTTGCCGTCTATTACCCCGTCGTAACATCTCCAGAAAATCCAGAATATCATTTTTTCTCTTTCGGACATCCGGTTTACCACGTTTATGGGCAGCTTTCCTTCCTCCAGCGCTTTTATGTACTCCCCGACGCTGAAGGTATTGAGATAGAAATATCCGTCGATAAGGGAGCTTGCCCCGGCCCCTATACCCACGAAGCTTTCCCTTGTAACCGAAGTGTACCTGCTGCCCCCTTCCTTTCCGTAGGTCCATATAGAGCTTTTTTTGTAGCCGTTCTTCCGGGATACTTCATCGATTAGCTCCAGTATTTTTTTCTCCTGTAAACAATTGAAACGGCTTAAACCGTTTTCCCTGATAGCAGCCCCCATTTTGGTCATGGGGAAGACAATAAGCGGGTATACCGACAGCTGATCTATATCATAGGAATACACCCTGCTTATATCGTACTCTATATCTTCCATGGTCTGTCCGGGAAGGTTTGTCATTATATCCACGTCAACACATTTGAAACCGCAATTTTTAATTATGGACAGGGCTTTGTCCGTCGCCCCTGAATTGTAACCCCTTCCTAAGAAGTCCAGTATTTTATCATTAAAGGTCTGCACCCCAAGGCTTATAAGGTTAACGCCCATTCCCTTCAGCGAATCAAACAATTTGCCGTTTGCTTCCGCCGGATGGACCTCTATACCTATATCCCCTTTGAAATCGAAATTGTTTTTGACAAATTCCAATACCTCTTTCATTTCTTCCGCCATAAGGGTTGGAGTGCCTCCCCCTATGTACAGCGACGTTATTTTTTTGTTTTGAAGCTTCGGCTTATATAGGTTTAACTCTCTAACAAGCGCCTGCCTGTATTCGACCGCCGTATCTCTATCGTATATTGTTTTGTTGTAGGGACAAAAAGGGCATATCCTTCTGCAAAAAGGAACGTGGACATATAGGCCAACTTCACTTCCGATACTGTCAAAGTCAATTAACCCCTCCCTATAGCCTTCAAACAGGAATTTGTCTTTCTTGCCCAGAATGGCCCTTCGCATTATACCGGTTATCATTGTTTTCCCCCGACTCACACAGCTCTTTCAGCCTTTTTTGTATATACCCGAATTCAAAAGCAGAGCATATCCTTCTTTCTTTATCATCCGGTATCCTATAGCGCTTGCTAATGATATTCTGTTGTATCCTATAGTCTCCCTCGGCCTTTATATCCCGCCACCATACCCTGCCTCCCATGGTGCTGCTGTAATTACCCTCATAATTCTTACCGGTCACTTCCCGCCGGCGCCCACATCCCTTTTGGGCTGGGTCAGCATTTTTTTGAGCAGTTTTATATCCTCGTCTATGAACCGGTGCTCCACTTTTTTTACATCAAACTTGAAAAGCTGGAATGCCAGCTGCACGAAAACGCCTATCGTAAGGGCTATAACCAGGGTCCCTACTCCAACCGTCCCTCCCAAAAAATACCCAATTATTACCACGACGGTTTCAATGGTATTTCGCACCAGGCGCACCGATTTTCCGGTCCTCTTGGTCAAGGCAACCATAAGCCCGTCCCTCGGGCCAGCCCCCAAGCCTACGCTTATATACAAATAGGTTGCCACACCAATGACAAACATACCCGAAAACATCATAAGAGCCCTTAACACCAGGTTTTCAAATTCCGGTATTATATGGTTCAACATTAAAATGTCCACGAACACGCCGATAAACAGCATATTGCTGAGAGACCCCCAGCCGACTTTTTCTTTAAAAAGACTGTTAATTATTATTATAATGATACCTATACCTATACTGGCTTGTCCTATTGTAATCCCGAAAGTCTTTGAAAGGCCCTGATGGAATACATCCCAAGGGGCAAGCCCGATATTTGCATTTATTGTCATGACTATCCCTGCGGCGTAAAGAAAAAGTCCTGCAAAAAGCTTTATAATCGTCAATCCTTTCCCTTTCAACTCGGTACCCCCTTTGTATATAATTCGGTGTTTACCCATACCGTATACGACATACCGGATGCACAGTCAGGGCATATAGAATTATTATACCAGATTTATAAAAAACTTTGGCTGTCGTTATTAAATCTATATTTTTTAGCTGTATAAGTTAACTTATAAATGATATGATAGTAGCCGGTGAAATTTAGTAATGAAAGGGCCAGTGCCTCAACGGCGCAAGGGGGAAAAACAATATGTCAGATAGCATTAATAAAGTGGTTGTTGTTTATAAATCAAAATATGGCAGCGCACAACGCTATGCGCAGTGGATTGCGGATGAAGTAAAGGCGGATTTGTTCGAAGGGTCTAAAATCACGCTAAATGACTTGCTCAAATATGATACAGTTGTTTATGGCGGTTCACTGTATGCCACCGGTATTTTGGGCTTCTCTCTCATAAGAAAGAACTTTGACAGATTGAAAGATAAAAAAGTGGTGGTATTCTCTGTAGGCGCGTCTCCCGCACATCCCAGTGCAATAAATGACATCAAGAACAATAACTTTACTGAGGAAATGAAGGAAAAAGTCTCTTTCTTTCATTTACGGGGTGGCTTCAATTACAAAAATTTAAATCCAATTGACAGGGTCTTAATGTATATACTTAAGAGAAAAATTGAGCGCAAAAACCCTGATGAACGTACCGACGACGAAAAAGGAATGCTTGCATGCTATAAACATCCCGCTGATTGGACAAATAAAAAATCAATAAACCCGATTATTGAATGTATAAAAAGTGAAATCCAGGGCTAGGAAGAAAACCTTAGGCATTCATTAATGCTGCCGTAACCTATGGGTTTGAACAGGAGGCAAATAGCCCTCCATAAATAAAGATAAAGGCGGTCCCTATTCGGTAACCGCCATGTATTCTATCATAGTCACTTCGTCGTTTTCTACAAGAAAGGAAAGCCGGGACCCATCCTGTTCATAGGAGTACATGTCGTTGGTCTTGGTGTAACCATCGCCGTACGCCGCCAACACATCCTCCAGGCCGGAAAAAAGGTATACACCCTCCTTAGTGGAAACGCTGTCGTCCAGGAACACAACCGCCGCCACATAATCGGTGCCGTCCATTTCATAGGTATGAAGCTCAAACCCGCTGTAGGTATATACTCTCTCCATGCCCTGGAAGGCACAGCTTTCCGCCTCGAAATATTCCATGGCCTCGCCAAGCTTTTGCAAAATCGGTTCTACCTCGGCGTGCATCGCAATTACAACGCCTTCCGTTTCAAAGACATACCCGGCGGGCTTTTCATCCCCGGCTTCTCCGGGGTTGTCACCGGCGGCGGGCTGGGCACTTCCGCCGCAACCGGTCAAAAGCAGCGACATAAGCAGCGATAATACTATGATTATGCTAAACCTTTTCATGTTTTACTTCCCCTTTCACTATATACTCCATTAAACGGACCGTGGAATCAATCCGCCGCAGTGCTTTCCGGGGGCCTGGCGCCAAGGCTTTTCAGGTACCCGTATTCCTCCAGTTCCCGGTACTGGCTTTCCTTCATGGCATAGTAAAACTCGGCCTTCTGCTGCCACAGCCGGCTAAGCTCCGGGTCGTCCCTACGGTCCTTCAGCCGGTAGGTGTCCCTCAGTATTTTGCCGAAATATATAGACATTTTTTCCGCCCCGGTTACATTAAGGTGCAGCCCGGCATCGTAAGTGTCTTTACTAAAGTCTATACCCACCTCGTCGATAAGTTCAAGAAAATTTATATACAAAAGCCCGTGCTTCGCGGCATATTCCTCCATCTGAACCTCCCATTCGTCATACCAATACGGGTACAGGCTGGGAGCCTTTATCAGCACAAGTTCAATATCGTTTTCCTTACACAATTCTACCATACGGTCGAGATAATAATAAGCCCTTTCCCCAAACCGGTAGTCGGCTAGTTTCCTGCCCTTTGGCACCGTTTGGACCGGCCGTACGTCCACCCTCATGTAGTACCCGTTGTGAAACAGCTTATCCTTACGGAACATATACCGGAAGTCCTCGGCGGTAAGCACGCTCCACCGGGAATGGTACCTAAGAAGCGGGAATATATACTCAACAAACTTTTCGTCCTCCATCATTGACGCCCTTATGGCCTTAAGCTTCGATAGGGACATCCTCATACCGTCCAGCGTCATACGGTTATAGGTCTCCTTCTGGGGCTGGTCGTATTTCATTGCCAGTACGTTAAACACCACCACTTCCGGTTTTTCATACTTTAGGGTTTCCTCCAGCAGGTAATAGGACTGCCATATAAGCTGCTGGGCGCTGCCCCGGATGTAACTGGTAATGCCGTAGTGCTCCCACAGGGTTATGGGCGAAAAGCTTTCGTATACTTCGCAGTCCCCGATAAAAATCACGTCGTGGTTTTTGTCCTCGCTGTAGTATTCCTCTACAAGGGACCCCTCCACTATGGCGGAGACGTATTTTGGCATGAGCAGCCGCTCCAATATATAGAGGCTGCTCGCCGTAAGGGCTATTGTTATTAGTGCGGTTAAGATTCTCTTCCTTGCCATGACGCCCTCCTAAAACTGGTTATAGATGAACTGGCTTGCATCGTAACCGATGCCGTAGGCTCCAAATACCAGTATCGAAACAATAAGAACATAGTATGCCGCATAGCGTACCACGAAAGGTTTGCCGGCAAGCTTGTCCCTGACACTGCCGCTTCGCTGCGCAAGGCTTACCGACACAAGGGCCATAAGGCCCAAAAGCAGGACTGCATAGTCCGGCAGGCCAAGCCCCAGGCCAAGCAGCGCTTCCAGCGAAAGCTCACCAGCGTCAAAGCGGGTAAACATGGTACCCAGCATCCTAAAGGTAAGCGGCACGTCCCTGTAACAGTCAAACATTCTTATGGCACTCATAAGCAGTATGGTTCGAACCACCTGGAACAGGCGGAACCAAAAGGAATCCTTTACGTTGAACCTACCATGGAACCAGTCGTACAGCGGCTGGCATTCCATTGATATTATTATTACCGCCCCGTTCAGAAGCCCCCATACTATGAAGTTCCAGCTTGCGCCGTGCCACAGACCGGTGGTGAACCAGACAATAATGGTGGAAACATAAACCGGCAGCCTTTTGCCCAGGCCGTCGCCGAGTTTTTGCCTCGAGTACTTGGAAAACTTAAGCATGGGCCCGGATACCGAAAGGGGATAAAACAGGTAGTCCTTGAACCAGGTCCCCATGGTAATATGCCATCTTCTCCAGTATTCCGCCGTGGACTTCGAGAAATACGGCCGCTTGAAGTTTTCTTCCACCTTGATGCCCAGCACCTCGGCGGTACCTATGGTTATGTCTATGCCCCCGGTGAAGTCGGCATAAAGCTGGTAGGCGTAAAAAAGCATGCCTATGAACACAAATGCACCCTGGTACGTGTCGGGATTCCTGATTATCGTATTTACCGCCACCAACATGCGGTCGGCCAGCACCACTTTTTTGAAAAATCCCCACAGTATCCTCTGAAGGCCGCGGCTTACATTCCTGCTGTCGAAGGAATGCTGCTCAAACAGCGTCCGGGACAGGTTGTCAAACCGGCTGATGGGCCCCTGGACCAGCTGCGGGAAAAAGGATGTAAAGAGCGCCAGCTTGAAAGGGTTCCGCTCCGCCGGGTACTTTCCCCGGTAAACGTCTATAATATAGCTCATGGTCTTAAAGGTATAAAAGGAAATTCCCATGGGCAGGGCCAGCTGCAGGAAAGAAACCCGCGTACCGCTGCCCAGGGCTCCTAAAGCCCAGTTTATATTTGCTATAGCAAAATTTGAATACTTGGTAATCGCCAGCACACCGAAGTTAAGAATCAGGCAGGCCAGCAGCCAGCGGCGCTGCCCGGATTTTACGGAAGCCTTGTAGGCTTTTTTCTCTTCCCGTGACATTCCATCCCCATGGGAGGCAAGGTACTGCGACTGAACCCGGTGCATATCGCTTATTTTTACCGCCGCTGCGTAGGTGGAAAGGGTGGTAAAGGATATATACAGCAGGTTCTCCGGTCCCGAAAAATAATAGAACAGGTAGCTTGCCCCAAGCAGCAGCTGCCACTGGTACTTTTTGGGTATGGAATAGTATACTATAAACAACAGGCCTATGAATAATATAAAGCCGTAGGATGCGAAAAGCATAGGTTCCCCCTGTTAATCTTCATCGGATAATCGTTTAATCAAGGCATATAGCGCCTCGGCCGAATTAAAATTGTCGGGTATAATCTCTTCCGCCGGTATGTTTACATCGAATTCGCTGCTTATCTCGGCTATTAACGTTATTATATCAAAGGAATCCAGTATACCGGAATCAACCAAAGTATCACAGGTTTCAAAGTCCACGTCGGGATGCAGGTCCTTCAGTATTTGCAGTAAGGTTTCCATTTTCATTTCTCCTTCTTTCCCGCGTTTATTTGCTCCTTAAGCAGCTTGCGGTTAATCTTGCCGTTTGACGTAAGCGGCATATTATCCAATACTTCAATGCTGTTGGGCAGCATATACCTCGGCAGCCTTTTTTTCAGGTCATCGGCCACCTGCCTTGCGCTTAGGTCGCCTACATAAAACAGTACAATCCTTTTTTTATCCTCGTCGTATACGCAGCATGCGCTTTTTACCCCTTCTATCATGTTAACGTTAACTTCAATCTCCCCCAACTCCACGCGGTGTCCCATATGCTTGACCTGGTGGTCCTTGCGGGTGACGAATACAAGCTCTCCCCTCTCGTTGTACCTGCCCAGGTCGCCGGTACGGTATATGAGCTCGGGGTACGCATTGTTCAGCGGGTTTTGCACGAATACCTCGGCGGTCCTTTCAAAGTCTTTATAATAACCCAACGTAAGGGATGTCCCCCTTATGCATATCTCCCCCAGCTCCCCCTTGGGCGGAATTCTGCCGTTTTGGTCAAGCAGTATTATATCGGTATTCCGAAAGGGTCTTCCGATAGGCAGCACCTCTCCCTCCCGGAATTCCCGGTCCACTTTGTAATAACAGGACATGCCTGTGGCCTCGGTAGGGCCGTAAAGGTTTATGAACTGGGCATCCGGCAGGGCTTTCCTCCAAATGTTAAACTGCTTTATAGGAAACACTTCGCTGCCAAAGGCTATGGTGTGAAGGTACTCTGGCTTGACGCTGTCAAGGGTCCCAAAGGCGGATATCATTGTCAGCGCCGGGACCACCCAGCACACCGTGTTTATCTTGTACTGGTTTAAAAATTCCACCAGTTTAACCGGAAACATGAACAGGCTCTTGGGTATTATATAAGTGGTGGCTCCCGCCTTGATGGTGGAATACAGTTCCTTAAGGCTTGCATCAAAGTAAAAGGGAGTCTGATTGCCGAATACAGTGTTCTCATCCACCTCCAGCACATCGGTAAGGCTCTCTATATAGTCTATAACCGAACGGTGACAAGCCGCCACGCCCTTTGGCACCCCGGTTGAGCCGGAGGTGTAAATAATATATATGGGGTCGGTGTCAATGGCCGCATCCCGTATTTTATCCAGGGCCTCATCGTCAATGTTTTCCCGGACCATCTCTTCGTAAAGGAACACCTCTCCGTCGAAATGGAAGGTATCCATCACCTTTTTTGACGCCCGGTCGCATATGACAGCCCTAGGCTCCAGGTTCTTAAGTATCAGTTCTATACGGAACCGGGGCATCTCCTCTTCTATGGGCACATAAAAATTACCGCCGTATACCACGCCGAAAAATGCAACCACCGCCCTTGGGTGCTTGTCCATGAACACCACAACCGGCTGCTTGTAAATGCCCTTCCTGCTCAAAAAAGTGCCTATAGCCCTTGCCTGTTGGTAAACCTCCCGGAAGGTGATGCTATCCCGGTCGTTTGCATAGGCTGTCTTTTCAGGAAACCTTTTAACGGTGTGTTCCAGGTATTCCAATACGTTGTACTGCATATTTTCCTCCTTGTTTCGGGACTTAAACGCCGCCTTATTGTGAATAAAGCTCTTACCCTTTACTCCAGCGGGGTAGCGGGATACTTGGACTTGTCCCATACATGGCTGTTTTTATGCTTCCTGGAGTATTCCTCCAGCTGTGCATCGGTAAGCATGAAAAACTCGCCGCCGCCCCTTCGCGGGGTGGTATCGAAATGGTACCAGCCGTCACCGCAGTTCACCAGGTTCCAGTAATGGCCCCCACCGGTTTTCACTATGCGCTGGTTTTCGATGCCCGCCCGGGTTAGCAGTGCCTGGGCGGTTGAGTAGAATATAAAACAGTCCCCACGCCGGTTCTTGATACCCAGGTAGGCCGCCTTAACCCAGTCGCCCATGTCGGGGTATTCGATATACTTGATACTGTACTTGGTCCAGTCGTAGATGGCCTTAGCCTTTTCCCGCTGGGTCATTTCATCGTTTATTATCCCTGCCAGGACCTCGTCCACCAGCTTGTCCAGTTCATCCGGGTCCACGTAATCCTCCGGCTTTTCTTCCACGGTGTAGGTAACGGTTATGGAGGTTGTGTTGCCGGAGACATCCGATGCGGTGTATATTACGGGGTAGGCCCCCTCCCTTTTCAGGTTTACCGCACTGCTGTCAATATGAAGCACCGCATCCTGGTCCAGGTTGTCAATAACGGTGACATCCCGCCTGTAAGAAACCCTGTCCCCGATGTAAACTGTCCGGTCATGGGCCCCTATTATCCTTGGCGGCTCATTATCCTCCAATACTGTTAGCACTGCCTTTTTTTCGGTAACATTCCCGCCCCGGTCCTCCAAAAGGACCTTTACTTCCTTTACGCCGGGGCTTGTAAAGTCAGGCTGAGATTCAAAGGATACCGCTACCTGCGTTGCATCGGTGATATCCGTTACAAAGTCCTCCGCCGCAAGCACCCTGCCGGATGGAACTTCCCGGTTCACCGCTGACCCCTCGGGAGGAATGGTGTCCTTTATTTCCAGCTTGGACCGGTACGTTCTTTTGCCTATCCTTATTTCTATATCGTAAACCCCCGGTATGGTGGTATCTATTTCCTCCGGGTCGGTCACAAACTGTCCCATGGTGTTTTGGTTCTTAATAAACCTGGATACGTCCGGCACTCCGGTCCCCGCCTCGGCGATAACCGTATCATGCAGCCGGTTATAGGACATCACCGCAATGAAAACCCCCGCCAATACAAAGACGAAAAACGCGGAAGCCAAATGCCCTCTTTTTATGTTCCTTTCTTCCTGTTGCATATGCCCAGCTTCCCTTCAATACCCGTACTCAAAAAATAAGCTGCTCTTTTTTTTTGCAGCGTTTTAATTTCATATTCGGAAACATTATTTATTACATATTAATACCTACAATAATGATTGTCAAGGGAAAGGATTGGTATAATGCAGCGGCTCACCTGTTCCAACAGTGTGAGCCGTTTTTCTAATACCCTTCCGGCCTCGGGGCCGGTTCCACCTGTTTTGTTATTGTCTTTCCGTCCCTTTTAATCAACACGCTGACCTTTTTCGGCCGGTCCATGCCAAACAATATGCTTCTCATCTTAATCATCGAATCGAGGGGCTGCCCGTCCAGTTCCAGGATTATATCCCCCTCCCTTATACCTGCGGCGCTGGCCGGCGTATTGTTGTGCACCCTTATAACATATATACCCTTTTGTATGTCTATGTCAGAATTATGATACCCGGCTATTTCCCTGTCATAGCCGTCTATTCCAAGGTACATGGGCCGGAAGAAACCCTTTTCCACCACCTGCTTGATTACCGGCTTTGCTATGTTTATTGGCACCGCAAAGCCGATGCCCTCGGCCTCCGACGCCTTGGCGGTGTTTATGCCGATCACCTGGCCCTTGGCGTTCAAAAGCGGTCCGCCGCTGTTGCCCGGGTTTATGGATGCATCGGTCTGAATCAGGTCCTCCATTATTACCTCTTCCCCTTCGGGCCCTACCATCAGCGACCGGTTTAGGGCGCTTATCACCCCTGAAGTCACCGTCCTCTGGAACCTTAAACCCAAGGGGCTGCCTATGGCTACTGCAATATCCCCTACGTTCACCCGGTCGGAGTCCCCCAGTTCCGCGTAGGGCAGCCCGGTGGCATCAACCCTTATAAGCGCCAAATCCAGCGCGGAATCCTGCCACAGCACCACCGCGGGCATCTGCTGGCCGTTTTCAAACAGTACGTTTATCTCCCGCGCGTTTTTGCCTACAACGTGGTCGTTTGTAAGTATATACCCGTTGGGCTCCACTATAACCCCCGACCCTACTCCCCTTTCCTCGGTGGGGTTGAACATTTCATCCCTTCTTATTTCTACGGTGATGATGGACACCACCGCCTGGATGTTTTTTTCCGCCACCGCCCGCACTATACCCGGGTTCTCCCCTTCCGGGTATACTATTCTTTCGGGCCGCTGACCTTCCTCCCGCCGCTGGTACTCGACGGGCCTTTGCTGTATCCCCCGGTCATTCAAGGTCACCGCCCCCAGTGCGCCCCCTGCCGCGCCGGCTATAAGCGCAACCAATAGGTAAGGGAAGAGTCTCCCTATCCATCCTTTCAACATCAGTATACCTCCCGGTCGGTTATGGTATATATCCTACTTATTTTATCCCGGAAGGACAGGTCAATATGCATTTCCCTACCCACTTCTATGCCCTCTTGCGATAAAATACCCCTAACAGTCTCAAGGGCCAGGAGGGGATAGTTGTTTTCTTTGCTGAGGTGCCCGAGAAGCACCGCCTTTGTCCTGCCGCCGGCAAGCCTCAGCAGCGCGGCTCCCGTATCCTCGTTGGAAAGGTGGCCCCTGTCCCCTGCTATCCTTTTTTTGAGATACCAGGGGTAGCGTCCCACCCACAGCATTTCGGTATCATGGTTTGCCTCCAGCATTATAAAGCTGCTGTCTTTTAACTCCCGCTCCACTTCGGGGGTTACGCATCCAAGGTCATTGGCCACCGATATTTTTATGTTTCCTTTACAAAAAGTAAAGCCCACTGGGTCCGCCGCGTCGTGGGAAATGGGAAAGGCCTTTATATCAAAACCGGCCAAATCAAACTCGCTGCCGGTACTAAATTCCCTAATATTCTTCGGGGATATCTCCCCGATTTTATCCTCTATGGCCCGCCATGTAGCAGCATTTGCAAACACCGGTATGTCAAAACGCCGACTTAACACGCCGATGCCGCTTATATGGTCTATATGGTCGTGGGTCACCAGGATGGCTGCCACCGACCGGGGAGATTCCCCAATCTGGTTTAAAAGCTGTGCCACCCTTTTCCCGGAAAGGCCTGCATCCACCAGTACCGAGGAACCCCCTGACGATAAAAAAAGGCAGTTTCCGCTGCTGCCGCTGGATAAGGAACAAAACCGAATAGACATAAAAACCCCCAAGGTTTAAACTTAGTAATTAATCCTTTTTATTTCCGCTCCAAGGGAAGCAAGTTTTCCTTCCAGGTTTTCGTACCCCCTGTCTATGTGGAACAGGTTGCAAACCTCGGTCTCCCCCTTGGCCATAAGCCCTGCAATGACCAGAGCCGCTCCCGCCCGCAGGTCGGTGGCGCTCACCCTGGCACCGCTTAAGCTCTCTATCCCTTCAATCACGGCAACCCTGCCCTCAACCTTTATATCTGCGCCCATTCTTTTGAGCTCGTCCACGTGCCTGAAACGGCCTTCCCATATGCTCTCGGTAATCATGCTGGTTCCCTCGGCCTGGGCAAGCAGCGGGGTTATGGGCTGCTGCAGGTCGGTGGGGAACCCCGGGTATGGAAGAGTTTTAATATCCACGCTCTTAGGCCTTCGGTGATTTCTCACCCTCACCGAATCACCGTTGAACTGCACCTCTACCCCCATTTCAATCAGCTTGGCCGCAATGGAATCCAGGTGCTTGGGTATCACGCTCTCAATAACTACGTCCCCGCCCGGTATGGCCGCCGCAGCTATCATATAGGTGCCCGCCTCTATCTGGTCGGGTATTGCCATGTAGGTGCTTCCGTGCATCCTTTCCACGCCCCGTATTTTTATCACGTCGGTGCCCGCTCCCTTAACCTCCGCTCCCATGGAGTTCAGGAAGTTCGCCACGTCCACCACGTGGGGCTCCTTTGCCACGTTTTCCAGCACGGTGGTGCCTTCGGCCATGGTGGCCGCTATCATCAGGTTAATTGTGGCACCAACGCTTACAACGTCAAGGAATATATGTGCGCCTGCGAGTTTCTTGGCTTTAAGGCTTATAATGCCGTGTTCTATCTCAACCTCCGCGCCCAGGGCTTTAAAACCCTTTATGTGCTGGTCAATAGGCCTAAGTCCAATATCACAGCCGCCGGGGTATGCCATGGACACCTCCCCGAAACGGGCAAGAAGGGCCCCCAGGAGGTAGTACGAAGCCCTAAGTTCCTTAACCTTGCCATTGGAAATATGAGAGTTGCACAGGCCGGAGGATACAATCTCCATGGTGCCGCGTTCGTTCATTTGCACCTTTGCGCCCATTTTTTCTACTATTTCCTTTAAAACGCTTACGTCCCTAATCTGGGGTAAATTTTCCAGGACACAGGTGTCATTTGCCAGCAGGGCCGCAGGTATAAGTGCCACCGTTGCATTTTTTGCCCCGCTTACCGCAACCCGTCCCTTTAACGGTTTACCACCTTTAATTAAAAGCTTCTCCACCCCGGCGTATCTCCCTTCTGATTGTCCTAAAGTATATTATATCATAAATGCCATATACACCAATAAAAATATATGTTTCAACAAATAGCAATAAATTCCTTCCTGTACAAAAATAATAGCCTGTAGGAAAAACAGGCTTCTATTTGCTGACCTGCCCCGTAAGGGCGTTAACGTAATAGGCCTCCCCGTTTACGCTTATCCGCCAGGCAGGAAAGGCCTCCCCCTCCCGGGCGGACTCCCAATCGAAATAATGTACCAACCTTATGCTGTCAATTTCCGCGGGACCGCTTTCCTGGACTTCTTTCCGGCTGGCCACCTTTATTAAGGCGTCGATGGCATGGCTTATTTTTTTCCTGCTGTTTTCGGCCTTAACCGGGTTAAGCCACAGCATGTGCAGCGAATGCACACCGTCGGACGTAACTTCCATTTCAACAAAACTTTTCTCCAGCAGTTTATCCTTGTACCGCTGGTCAAAGGACAGGTAATACCCTTCTTCCGTCGCCTCAACGCTTTCAACCACCATGGAAGGGTTAAAAAGGCTGTGTTCCTTTAAGAAATCCTCGCAAATTATTACTGCCTGCTGCTGGGTCAGGTCCTGCTTGGGCTTGTTTCTAAGGTTCAGATTCTTATAAAAAATTTCCCGGTTGTTCTTGACTTCCAGTACTATACCTTTTTCCGCGTGTCTTACCGAGTCCCCCTGGACAACGGGGTTAATTCCTTTCCTTTCGAAAACCGTTTCCATAAGCCCATCGGTGTCTATCTCCATGTATTCAACGGTAAGTATCTCGTTGGTATACAGGTCCTTTGGTATCGGGGCACTGACACTTATGCCCCGCTGCTGCAGTATATTCACCAGTTCTTCAATCCTGTCATCGCTAATGCGTTCGCTGCGATGCCCGTAATACTTGGTCTGCCAGACATTATACGCCAGAAATATATTCGTTATAACAAAGGCTATAATGAGTATTGTCTTCGCCCTGGCCCAGTCCATTATACCAACCCCCAAGCTCTACTCTACCAGTCTTCCCTCGTAGGCGTCTACTATAAATGCCCCTTCCCCCGTTTCAATATACCACACAGGGTATACCTGGTGGTCCTTTGCCCCTTTCATGTCAATACAGTAACCAAGGTACATGTCCTTAATAGCCGGGAGGCTTTTTGTCCCGCCCGGGCCGCTGGTTGCCTCCGCCACCACGTCGGCGGCCTTAACCGGGTACAACAGGGGTTTTTGCACTATTCTAGCCCTTGTTACATGGTGCACATTCCTTGTATACCTGACAACCTTCCCCTCAACAACGGTAACCTCTATGGCGCTACTTTTCAGTCCGCCCTTCCTGAAAAAGGGCAGCCCGTTATACGCATAATTGAACCTCAGCAGGTGACCCCTCAAGCCGTTTTCCTCCACCTCCCGGGCTTCCTGCAGGTACAATTGCCCCGGTATCCCCCCATGGACGCTTATAAACTTAAGGGCCGCTTCAATGGCACTGTTTATATCCGCCCGGTTTTTGTCCCCTGCGGCATAGCTGTAAACCATATACTCCAGGAAACCGGTGCTGTCTATCCTTAACAGGGCTGTCTGGCTGTCGGTATATATAACCGAGCCGTCCATCTCTGTAATTTTCCTTACCACCGACATATCGCTGAAGAAGCTGGAGGCCTGGGCATCCAAGACTGCCTGGGCGCTTGTATCCAATTCCTTTTCCGCGGTGCCCACCGGCAGGTTGAAAGATGACATGTCCAGCGGTACATAAAAACTGTTGTCATCGCTGTAGCCAATCTCCTTCAGGGTCCAGTATTTAACCGGGTCCTGTTCCTCCAGCCGGTTGACCAGCCGGCCCAACTCCTGGTGGGATTCGGGCAGTTCCAGCTTGTATATGGTATCCCTTATCCCGTCTTTAAAATAAACCGCCCTGTTGCCACCCAGTGTAACGGTAAGCCCTTTTATACCGGCCATGGGAATGCTTTCCCTATTGGCCCCGCCACCAAACAGTTCACTGAATATGGCAGTATCGAAGGTCCATGCATATTCAACCTCTATTGACTTGCTCTCCCGGGCGGCGGCCCATTCGTCTCCGGACGCCTCGGTAAAGGTTATATTCTGCCCGCCTGCGAATATGTACTCCATTATTTCGGAAATCCCGGCGTACACTTCGTCGAAAAATCCTTGACTGGAGGAGTCTTTTATCAGCTTGGTATGGGACTGCCCGCCGAAGTTCACCACCATCCACTGTGGTAAAACAAAACTAGACAGGTCATAGATTTCTTCACTATCCTGTCCAGAAAAGGCCTGGTCACCCGGAACTATACGTTCTATTGGGACACTCAGCCACAGCTGCATGGTCAAGCCAAAGCTGAGGAGTACAAGCCCCACCAAGACCCAGTTTTTGATCCTTTCCTTGTTCATTGAGACCAACTCCGAACCGAGGGGTGGCACCACGATTTTACTTGATTATTTCCTTTATCAGGTCAAGAAAATTAAAGTTCATCAAGTTCCTGACCGCATCCCTGACTTCCTCTTTGCTGGACAGGGTTACCAGTCCCTCAATAACCTCCTCTTTTCCTTCAGCATTAACCGCCTTAATTACCACCTTGTTTACACCGTTTTTCAGTTCCACTTCCCGGGCAAAAAAGCCGGTGGGGCCTACCACCAGCTCGGCTTCCTTTCCAGGCTGGACATACTCTTCCCAGTCGTACACTTCCTGGTCTCCAACCTTCTTGGCCACCCTGCTGTACACCCTTATCTCCAGCTTTGTATCGGCTTCTGCCCAGCCGGAAACAATCATATTCTTGTTTACGGTTTTTATGTCAGTAATTGGTTTAATAAGCTCAACTATGCGGGGGGTTGCCTGCACTGGTGTAAGCGCGCCAAATACCAATATTAAAATGAGAACCGTGATTATTACTCCTTTTCTAAACATGGGTAATCCCCCTAGGTTGTGTTTAAAGCATACTGCGGGTACAGTATCTCAATAAAATTATATCTCAAGTATATTACAACAGTGTTACAGAAAAATTAATATATCCTTACAAAAAAGTACATTTACACCGGCAGCGTTATCGTAACCGTTGTTCCCTTGCCGTGTTCGCTGCTTATGCCAATGGTTCCCCCGTGGGCCTCAATAATCTGTTTTGCAATGGACAGACCCAGGCCGGTACCGCCCAGTTCCCTGGCCCTTGACTTGTCCACCCTGTAAAACCTTTCAAAAATCCTGGGCATGTCCGCTTCGGGAATACCTATCCCGTTATCGCTCACCGCTATGCTTATCTTGCCGTCGGAATAGCCCGTTACAATTTCTATGCGCCCGTTATCCGGGGTGTACTTGATTGCATTGCTCAGTATGTTTAGTATAACCTGTTCTATTTTGTCCCTATCCCCTTTATACATCGGCAGCGGGGATTCCTTGTTAACACTTATGGTATGCCCTTTCTGCCTTATTGGTATGTCCAGCTTTCTAAGCGTTTCATCTATCATTTCTTCCAGGCTGAATTCAGTCTTGTTCCACTGGGCCTGCTGGTAGTCCAGCTTTGACAAAAGCAGCAGGTCCTTTACCAGCCGGGTCATGCGTTCAGCTTCACTGCTTACCACCGCCAGGAACTCGGTGGCCAGTTCCTTTTGGTCAAGAACACCCTCTAAAAGAGTCTCTACATAGCTGCGAATGGTGGTAAGGGGCGTCCTAAGCTCATGGGAGACATTGGCTACGTATTCCCTTCTCATGGTCTCCAGCTTGTGCTGCTCGGTTATATCCTGGAATACCAGTATATAACCCAGCGTTTTTCTATGCTCGCTTTTGAAGGCCGCGGTCTCCATCCTGAGAATTTTATCCTCTATGGGAATAATGCTTTCCTGGTTGGCGGGGTATTTCTTTATCCTGTCCATATTAAGGTCTATGTTAATGCCGGCAAACAAATCCTCCAGCCGGGTCCCCCGTATTTCACCCTTAATTCCCAGAAGCCTCACAGCTGCAGGGTTGGCATGGATTATTTCACCGTTAACGTTTACCGCTATTACACCGTCGGTCATATAGGACAATATGGATTCCATCTTGCCTTTTTCATTGGCTATTTCACCAAGGGTCTGTTTCAGTTTTTGGGTGAGGTAATTAAACATTTGGGTAAGCTGACCAATCTCGTCGGTGGACTTTACCTCCAGCCTGTGGTCAAAGTCTCCCTCTGCCATCTTTTCAGCCTTGGAGGTTACTTCCTTTATGGGCCCTGTAATGCTTCTTGCCAGCAGCGAGCCCAGAATAACGGTTATTGTAAGGGCCAGCAGCGTTGCCGATGTAAGTATGTTCTTTGCCTTGTCCAGCGTAGCGACCACCCCCGCCATTCCGGCCCTCATGTAGATTATTTTTTCCACCTGGTCGGAGGTGTTTCTTACGGGAAATGCATAATCCAATATCTGCATTTGCCCGCTTTCGCTGCGCAGCACCTCGGTCTCTTTCCTGCCGGTCAGCGATGAATGCAAAACGGTGGGCGGGTCTGTTCCCAGGATATCGGCTATATAATTGTTGTTGGCGTTTTGTACGTTGCTGCCAATAATCATTCTTTCATTGTTAAGTACATAGACTTCCCTTATCTGCGGAGAAAGGCTTACTTCATACCACCTTTCGATAATCCTTTGGATGTCCGAAGTCCCCTCGGCGCTGACCCCCCTGATTTGGACCGACAGGAACTGGGCCTCCTTGTCAAGGGTTTCAACCAGGTTATCCTGGAGATATTGCTCCATTTGGGTTATGATTATTGCCCCCACTATCACCATTGCCAGGAAAACCAGCAGGAAATATATTATTACGATTTTCCACTGAATGCTTTTGAACATTCACTTAAACCCTCCTGAAGTAATAACCCACGCCGCGCTTTGTTATGATGTATTTCGGATTGCTGGAATCATCCTCAATCTTCTCCCTGAGCCGTCGTATGGTCACGTCCACCGTTCTTACATCGCCGTAATACTCGTATCCCCATACATCCTCAAGAAGGGTTTCCCGCGTAAATACCTGTTCGGCTTGCGAAGCCAGGTATTTTATAAGCTCAAACTCCCTAAGGGTAAGCTCTATGGTCTTTCCTTCCTTCCTGACTTCGTATTTGCCAAGGTCGATAACCAGGCTGCCCGACTTGATACAGTTGCCGGAGTTGGCATCGCCCCCGACGGGTATCTCCGCCCTTCTCAGGTTTGCTTTAACCCGGGCAAGCAGTTCCCTGACACTAAAGGGTTTTGTTATATAGTCATCCGCCCCCAGCTCCAGCCCCAGCACCTTGTCCACTTCCTCTTCCTTTGCCGTAAGCATTATTATCGGCGTCTGGTAGTTTTGTCTTAACATTTTGCAAACGGCAAAACCGTCAATTTTCGGCAGCATTATATCCAGCAAAATCAAGTCCGGGTTGCACCTGTGCGTCTTATCGATGGCTTCCTGGCCGTCATAGGCCAGTTCCACCGAGTATCCTTCCCTTTCAAGGTTAAACCTAAGAATGTCGGCTATTGGTTTTTCGTCGTCTACAACCAGGATCTTTTTATTCAAGACCTCATCACCCCATATGGTTTATAATTTATATATTATACTTCGGCTGCCCATTTCCTTCCGGCCCCTTTTAAATAAATAGTAGAAGAAGCCCGGAAACTTGTCCCGCTTTTTTATAGGACAAATGTCCCGGTAAAAATAAACCGCATTTCCTATAGACATTTGTCACAATTTGGTTAGAATAGAATACAGATGTTGATTAGTTTGTAGAATTATTTCTAATTTTGCAGACAAAAATCAGTAAGATCCCCCGATCAATCCCCAATTTTGACATGCAAGGGTCCCCCAACCCTTGCATATTTCATTTTTTGCCTTATTTATTCAACAGGTCCCAGAGGTGAACCGGCGAATACCCAAACACCTGCACAAAGGCTTTATCAAAGGACGTACCGGTGCCCAACGTCTCAAGCATAACAAGCACCTTGTCCCTGCCCTCCGATTCCACAAGCGTTTTCACAAGAAGCAGCGACTGCTTGTATGCCAGGAACTGGTCCAGTCTTGCAAAGCCCCCGGTTAATTCCTCCACGGTATAGGGCAGTTTTTCAAACCGGTACTCCTTACCCCACTCAAAGCCGGTATGCAAGTACTCCTGGTACAGGGCCATCCCTTCGGTAAACCAAAGGGGGTAATTGCCCCCGGCCATATCCGCCATTATAAGATGCGTGAGTTCATGCAAATAAAGGCCCTTTTCAGCCGCGTCCCCTTCCTCTCCCCAAACCTTCGGTGAAAGAACCCCTATGGTTCCCGCGTAATAGGCTCCCAAGGTGGTGCCCCGTGAGGGCAGCCTAAGACCTTTTTGTAAATGGTCCTTGTCATGGTAAACGGTTAATAAAATCTTATCCTCCGGCCGGTACCCGAAAAACTCCGCTGCCAGCGCCAGCTGTTCCTCGGCTTGGTTTCCAACCCTGTTTATTACTCCTTCGTCTCCGGCGTAAAAACGGATAATGAAATTTTCTGTTTCCTTTACGATATAGTCGGCGGTAAACCTGTGAAGCCTGGCCCTTTCCAGCCCTTCCACAAACGCATTGGCAGGCTTCATGCCACCGGCGCCCAAAAAAAACGTCCCCAGGACGAATACCACCAACAGGGCGACCCGGCCCTTTGAAACCCCCCTCATAATTGATATCACCCCAAAATGATTATATCAAAACGGCTGTTAAACTTCACAGGTAATAAATCCTATATGCCATTGAAGACCAGCCTTTGGTCTTCCCTTTCCACCACTGTCCCAAGCTGCCGGCTCAAGGTTTCCATTCTGTTCATCACCTGTTCTTTTTTGGCGCCGTCAGCCAGCCGGGGCTGGTGCTTGTCGTATATTTGTATCGGGTAGGCTGACACGCCGGCTATATTCCCGTCCTCCAGTTCTATAAAAAGTATGATGCTCTGGTTGTTGTTGTCACCGTTTTGGTCAAAAACGAAATTTCCCAGGCTGTAAGCTATCGGTTTGCCGTTGTAAAATTCAATACCCTGCAGCACGTGGGGATGATGTCCCAAGACTATATCCCCGCCCCAGTCGATTATTTTATGACCAAGCTGCTGCTGGGCTGTGGTTATGCGGTTGCTGTTTTCTATGCCCCAGTGAAGCGACACCACCACCACGTCGCACAGTTCTTTCAGTTTTTCTATGTCCTCTTTAATTATATCTTCCTTCATGGGCGCCGTACCCGCCGTGCTGTCGGTAGCTTCAAAGGTCCTTTTATAGGAATAACTCCAGAAATAATTGTAGAATTCATTATATGCCAAGAAACCTACGCTGACCCCGTCCCTTATTACCACCAGGGGCCTTCTTGCCTGTTCCAGGTTTTCTCCCGCCCCCACGTATCCTATACCCGCCTGTTCAAGGTTTTGTATAGTCTCCAAGAGGGCCGGGGTATCATAATCCAGCGTATGGTTGTTGGCCAGCGACAGCACGTTAAACCCTGCTTCCTTTAACCCTTCCGTGACCGCCGGGTCAGCCCGGAACCAGATTCCCTTTCCCGGCAGCTGTTTGCCGGTGTTGGCTATGGTGGTTTCAAGGTTTCCAAATACAATATCCCCGGACTTTAATATATGTCTTAGGTCGTCAAAGGGTACATGGACCGAACTTTTTTTGATCCGGTTTCCCACTCCCCTTGCCAGCATTATATCCCCCACCGCCACCAGGTTTAACCTTTTCGGCTCCGATTCCGGCAGTGCCAAGACCTCTTCCGCCGGCTGCTCCGGCGAGGACGGTTCTTCGGGGTCACCGGGGGAAACGCTGCTGCATCCAACCGCCAGTACCGCCAACAGTATAATTAAAATCGCGCCCCTTCGCATATTTCATTCCCCTTTATAACAATGGTTTATCTTAATTTAATAACAAACAGCCGAGCATGTCAATTAACCAATCCAAGGGCTGCTGCATAGGATGTATATATGGGTTTATTATCGGGAGTGGTTTAAATGGAAACTTATAAAAAACCTGAAAAAATAATATTTTTCAAACGGAAGCTGGACCCGGCAGTAAAAGTTGTGCTTTTGAATAAAAAAATCCGGCAGCTTTCCATCATAATACAATCGGCTGAAGGTATAGATGAAAGAATCAAAAAATACTTAAAAAAATACGGCGGCAGAATAGTGGAGGAATACCCCTTCATAAATGCCTGTTATGCCATGATTCCTCCGGCAGGGATAAAACCGCTGGAGGCTTTGGACCAGGTGCGTTACCTTTCACTAAATCATCCGGTATCGGCCCATCTTAACAACGTGCGTACCATTACTTCCGCCGGAACGGCCCATAATCGTGGCCTGACGGGAAGAAACGTGAACATCGCACTGCTTGACACCGGTACATACCCGCATCCTGACCTTATACGCCCGGCAAACCGCATCATTTGTTTTAAAGATTTTGTTAACAAGCGCCAATTCGCTTACGACGACAACGGCCATGGAACGTTTACCGCAGGAATCATCGCAGGGAACGGCTGCATGTCCAAGGGCGAGTATACCGGCGTTGCACCCGGGTCAGGGCTTGTCAGCCTGAAAGTGCTGGATGGCAGCGGGAATGGCTGGACGTCCACCGTCCTTTCGGGCATGCAGTGGATATACGACAACCGGGAAAAGTACGGGATAAAGGTGGTTTGCCTGCCGCTGGGCTGCCCCAGTTTCATGTCCTGTCACGACGACCCGTTATCGGTGGCGGCGCAAGTCTTATGGGAGGCCGGCCTCATAGTATGCGCTTCGGCAGGGAACAACGGGCCTGAATCCTCCTGGATATCTTCGCCGGGCATTAACCCCATTATAATAACCGTAGGAGCACTGCACAACTATGGGGCTTCCATTTTGCCTGAAAGCCCCCTTTGCGACTTTTCCAGTCGGGGTTTTACGCTGGACGGAAACCGGAAACCGGACCTTGTCGCCCCTGGAGCTGCGATTGTTTCGCTTAACTCGGACATGACTTTTATCCCCAAGTCCTCGGCGGATTACAGGGGCGCCCGGCTGGAAAGCTACTACAGCCGGGGGTCCGGCACGTCGGCAGCCTGTGCGACGGTTGCCGGTATCGCAGCCCTGCTATTGGAAAAACACGGGGACTTAACCCCCGACGAGGTGAAGTCCCTCTTAAGGCACAGCTGCAGGTCCTTGAACCTGCTCAAAGAACAGCAGGGCTTCGGTCTTATTGACATAAACCGCTTGCTGGAATAAAAAAAGGGCGCAAAGCCCTTTTTATTCTTTCAGGTAGTTTATCGGGTTAACCGGGACACCGAATTTCCTTACCTCAAAATGCAGGTGCGGCCCGGTGGTCCTGCCGGTATTCCCTGACAGGGCTATTGTTTGCCCCTTATGCACCTTATCTCCCTTGGACACCAGGTTCTTGGAATTATGACCGTAATAGGAAGTATATCCCGCTCCATGGTCTATTATCACCAGGTAGCCATAGGTCCCCTGCCTGCCGGAAAAGGTCACCGTTCCTCCGTCCGCAGCCTTAACCGGCGTGCCGGTAGGAAGAGCTATATCAATACCGTTATGATTTTTTCCCCATCGGCGCCCGAAACCGGAAGTGATTCTGCCCCTGGCCGGGTACGCAAAGGTTCCTGTACCCTGTCTGGGAGGCGGCGGTTTGGTGCCTATCGCCACCATCCTTGTTACCGGCTGCTTAACCACCTTTTCCTCCAGTATTTCCCGGCCGGTCTCAATGCCGTTTTCCCTGGTTATCCTGGCCTTTATCTCCCTTTCGCC
>CZCB01000900.1_pt1 | contig 31826 bp, 25 predicted proteins | sample 591991 | NCBI WGS metagenome assembly CZCB01 (sample SAMEA3556809, study PRJEB10932) | anaerobic digester metagenome
GTATTTTTCCAGGATGCTCCTCATTTTATAATAATCAAGGAATTCAAGGGAGTCGTCGGACAAATAGAGCGTTACAGTTGTGCCCCTTTCCGTGCGGTCGGAATCATCCATCTCATATTCAGTGCCGCCTGTGCTGACCCATCTTACAGCACTTGCTCCCGGCTGCCATGAAAGCGTGTCGATCGTGACCTTGTCCGACACCATGAATGCAGAGTAGAAACCCAGGCCGAAATGGCCGATGATCTGGTTGCCTTCATCAGCCTTGTCCTTGTACTTCTCGATAAAATCGACGGCCCCGGAGAAAGCCACCTGGTTTATGTATTTCCTGACCTCTTCATCTGTCATGCCTATGCCGTTGTCTATGAATCTTATCGTTTTATCGTCCTTATTTATGTCCACCGTTATGGTAAACTTCTCGTTATCCTGCAGTTGTGCTTCGCCCATGGACACGAGCTTTCTCATTTTTGTTATGGCGTCATTGGCATTGGAAACCATTTCTCTGACGAAAATGTCCTTGTCAGAATAAAGCCATTTCTTTATTATCGGCAATATATTCTCCGCATGTATTGACAGATTCCCACTCTCGCGCGGCATACCTCAACCTCCCTGTTTTTACTGCTTTTAACGCTATAGAATATATTACATCTGCTGTTTTGGCATTGTCAAGGCAAAATTAGCACTCCTCAGCCCGGAGTGCTAACAACTATTGCGAATAACTTAGGATAAATGCGAAAAAGTATGATAAAGAATGGCTTGGGACACGATGCACCTGGTTCTTGTATTTTGTTACAGGATTTAGACATAACAGATGCCAGGTTGTTTTATGCCAGGGCTTCAGTCATTCGGCCTGGTTACGATTATATGCCTTTTATCCCTGATCACAGTCCTGGCGAAGACCGGTATCAGTACTTTCCTCAGGCCGTATTCCGGCCTTGTGAAGCAGAATCCATACTCATATCCTTTCCTGCCGGTGCCGGATCTGTTGGAAATGAAGCCTTCCAGGCAATATGCCGTTCCCTCGAGCACGATCGCCAGTTGAGGGGTCACCTTCGGATCGACAGGAAATCTCAGCGCAGACGCAAACCTGGCGCCGCCGGTGCTGAGATCGATAACCCTTACTTTTGCGCTGCCTGATATGGTTTGCCTGCATCCTATGCGCACGATCCTGACTGTCCCGGAAACCGGAACATCAGGCCTTATTCTGAGATACTTCCTTATTGGCCGAGTCCAGGACAATGCCATCGATCGATCTGACCGGCAATACTTTTATCGATGTGCCTGAAAGAAAGCAACCGTCGACAGCGCCGATCTCATCGGACCTGACGAATTCCTCTTCAACATCAAATCCGGCATTCCTGCAGGCTTTGAAAACGTATTTGCGCGTTATCCCCTTCAGCACGGATTCACCGGGAGCTGTGACGATCCTGCCGCTCTTTATGAAGAACAGGTTTGATTTGCTGCCCTCCGTGATCCTGCCTTCGCTGTCAACCAGGATGACCTCGAAGTAGCCGCCTTCCCTGATCTTCTTTTCCACAGAATCTTTGTAAGCTTTATTGAATATCTTGGCATTCGGGTTCTCCCGCTCGATCTGAAGCAGTCCGGTCCTCACGCCGCTGCTGTATTCGGCTTCGGTCGGATAGTAGCTTTTACTGATGTAGACGACCCACTCCTGCCTCTGATTTTCATCGAATATGACAGTTTTTACATTGCAGTTGATACGGCCGCTTTTGCCGAGCAGCTTTTTTATATCGTCGGCCAACTGTGAATCCGACAGGTCCAAATGCTTTCCGACGGTCTTGAAAGTTGACTTCAAGCGGTCATAATGATCCTCGAAAAACAGGGGTACCCCATCGATTATCCTGATCACTTCATATGCCGCCCTGCCTGACATCTTCTGAGAGTCGATATATGAAACTTCAGAACTCTCCTTTATTATACCGTTATGAATTACGTATCTGCCTGCATTGTCTTCCATAATCATCATCCCTTTTTCGTCCAGGTTTGTGTTTCATCATTCGGATGTTTATCGTGTTTGGGTGTTTTATCATATTTGGATGTTCTATATAACTATAAATCAATTGCCTGTGTTCATCAACCTTTATATGCCCTTCTGCCGCGGATTCTCCCGATCCTGATCATGATGCTTGTTTGATTTGGGTATCTGCTCCGGGTCGTGGTGTTGCTCAGGCTGGAGTTACGCATTGGTTAGAGCGTTTCTCAAGGTTATAGTACAACTTCAGTTAGAGAACAGCTTCAGGTTAGAGTATAACTTCAGGTTGGAGTGTAACTCCATGCCATGGATTTGCCTCAGGTGGGAGTCTTGCTTCGGGGTCGAGTGCTGCTTTGGGTATGAGTGTCGCTTCGGTTGGTGTGAAACTTCAGGCTAGAGTTTCGCCTCAGGTTGGAGTCTTGCTTTAGGCTGGAGTGTTGCTTTGGGTTTGACTGCGCATCGTCTAGAGCGCATCTTTAGATTTTGTGTAACATCTGGTTAGAGTATAACTTTAGGTTAGAGTGTTTCTTTAGGTTTGAGTGCCACTGTGGGGCGAAGTATTCTATCAGGTTCCAAAACCGCATAAGGTTCGGGATTTTTTAAGGTTCGTGGAATGCTGCAAGTTCGTGGATTGCTCCAGGTCTGGCAAATGCTCCGGGCTCTATAAATGATCCGGGCCGGGTAAAAACTTCTGTTGAAGCCGGACATATGATTGCCCCATATTGCAACAGGTATAGGCTTTATGTTGGACAAAAGGTTTATATTGGACAAATTTTATATGGGGTAAGCTTTGTATTGAAATATTCTTTATATCAAATGCTTCCTGCAATGAAATGCTTTGTTCCCGGCATGCATTTTGGCTGCAGTGACACCCTATGCCGGAACTACTCCCGGGCCGGAAAAGTCCGGCCTTTGCCCGGCCCGGGTCAATTCGCCGGCGCCGATAAACTTATTTCCGGCCAATTTGCCGGCTGCGGTCCATTTATTACATCCTTTGGCTTATATGCCGCAGGCTTTGGTCCGCTCATCGCACATACTCGATTGCAGCCGGCTCCTCGCCACCAGCCCGGACTGTTTTAGCTTATGTCACGTCCCTGCTTTCCTGATCTTTCCACAGGCCGGGCCATTACTCAGTCGCCAGGAGTGCCCTCCTTTTGTTCAGGATCTTTCGTATGCTGTCCTCAGATAAATGATACCTTTCCATAAGTTCCTGTATCGTTGCTCCTTCTTCGTATCTTTTGCAGATTTCCCTGTTCCTGTTCCATATCATTGTCCTGGTTCCGTTCAGCGTGCCCCAACCGGCCCTGCTGTTCTCTTTTCTCGGTACATATAAAAGTTCGCCCTGCACATATTGCTGAAGTTGCTCAAGCAAATGCTTCGGCAGCACATTTTTGCCGTTGATATATTTCATTTCGTCGATCCTCCTGATCATGTCCATACTTAACGATCCATGCTTATTGAGATACTGTTTGCTTGATCAATGAGGTGACGATTCTAACCGATCGACTGGTTTACCGTAATATTCTGTGAGATTTACCAGGCTGTTTCCTGTTGTTATTGCTCGTACGGGCATAAAAAAAGCACGATAACCTTACCATGCCATCTGAGTAAATATTCCGGTAAAAGGTTATTCTCCGGGCAGTTGCTGAAAGAATGCGTGCAGGCCGAACAATGCTGCATCAGTGTCACACATCCCCAGCCATATTCAATTAGATATCGCTCACCTCGTACATAACCCTGAAAAACATCAATTTAAACACTCCTTTCCCTGTAAAATTGCCTGTGCCACAATTATATGCCATTTTCAGGCTGTCCGTCAATAAAGTCAGTGCCCGAAAGAATGAATATAGGAATTCTTTCCGCTCCTGCACCGAATGCCGCCAGGCTGGCAGTGGCCGGTTCCGTCCCGGAAAGGACCCAGGCATGGGTGGACCTGGTCGTAGCACATAGATTTGTCCAATGAATCATATGTTCACGTGGAAATTCACTTCAGTGCCATTGCCTGGCGGTCGCACGATACTGACGGCTAATTATGTCCCATGATCGACCATATTTCATGCTGCCATGTTTTTCAGCCATAAGCGTCAGATGGATCTGGTCATCGTGGCCTTTTTGAATGATAGTGGTCATTTGCAGAATCACGCACTGATCAGTTAAAAACGTTCCAGTATTTGAGGCAATTCCGCAAAGTCAGAGAATCTTGGCTCTGCATCGGGGTGCAGTCCGTTTTTGTCGTAGTAGGCTGCCCTCATTCCAAGAGTTGTCGGAGCAACATAATCATCGATATAGTCATCGCCGACGAAAAGGACCCTGTCGGCAGGCACACCTGAAATCCTCAATGCTTCATTGTAAATTTCAGGGTGGGGTTTCCTTATCCCCGATGCCACGGAAGTCACAACGAAGCTGAAATACTTCCTGATGCCCAGCATTTCAAGCAGTTCTTCTATACCGCCCATTACCCTGAAATTCGACACGACGCCCATCCGGCAGGTGCTGTACAGGCTTTTGAGCGTACCGGCAACTTCATCCTTTACATAGCATGCTGCTTTGTAGTTGTCCCAATAATTTGTGTACAGCTTGTCAACTGCCGCCTCGATCCGGCTCACGCTCAGTTCCGGAGCGCTTAGCTGCAGTATTTTGAAGAACTGTCCCCTTAATTCGAATTCAGCGTGGGGTGGCAGTGAAGCTTCAAGCCCGCGCCTTGCAGCAATATAAAAACTGAAAAAAGAATCGAAACCATCCCACAGGGATTCGACGCCGGAGCCTTTGTATGCCCACATGGCGTAATCCTCCGCGGCAGGCAGTCTGTAAAGGTCTATCAGTGTTTCCATACAGTCGAAAAAGATATAATCGATACCCATATTGCAGAAATCCTCTTTTTGGCCTTGTCGCCAGTCTTCAGGTGGATTATAATTTATTCCGTCGGTATGCGCAACGTTTACTTATAAACTGGCGGCCGAAGTTTTTTGACACCGCCTTTCACCGGAGGAACTGTATGAGCGAGTCGGAAAGCCGAAAGGACATATCCAACTGGGAAGAACTGTTTGACATGACATATGAATACCTGACATTCCTGGTCGAACAGCACGAGGTTACCCATGATATGATCGTCAAGACAACTTATGACATCCTCAGGAACGCAGGCTACAAATACACATATGATGACGTTGAAAAAGTGTACTACGACGGGTTCTGATCAATAGTCTTTCAATACTGCTGACGACTGCATCAGAAACGTTGTACCGCCATGTGATACAGCATAATGATCATCGATATTGCATTCAGCGGACATCGGCCCGGTTATGGCTCATAACCCGGTTTCTTGTACAACGTATGCTCCTTGTCTATTATGTCGGGCTTATATACGGCCTCATTCCACTCTTCCGGCTCAAATTCCTCCACTGCTACTGAAACCGACGATTCATTCACATTCAGACTTTTAACTATGGCCTTCGTGACCTCTTCAGCCATATTCCGCTTCATTTCCTCGGTCCTGCCCTTGTACATCTTCACAATAACATGCGGCATCCTGCTCACCTCGTTTTTCTCATATTGTACCAAGCCCAGCACTTTTTCACAATCTTTTTCGGGGGGCCTTCGGGGGACAGTTCTTCAGAAAGTTGGGTTGGGGGGACAGTTCTTTGGAATTTTGATTTGGGGACACTTCTTCTGAAATCGTTCCGGGGACAGTTCTCCGAAAGTTGAGCTGAGGGACAGTTCTTTAAAAAAGGTGCTTTGGGCAGTTCTCAAAAGGAAAAACCTGAGTAATGGTTCTTCTCCACCCTGCTTTGCGGCAGAAAAACCAGTTAGATTCCGGTATAACATAAATAGAAAAAATCCTCAGAACTCTGACAGTTCTGAGGATCCCGCTTTCTGGAGCTGGTGAGAGGAATCGAACCTCCAACCCGCTCATTACGAATGAGCTGCTCTGCCATTGAGCCACACCAGCATGTATCTGCTTACCAATACCGTCGTGCCTGTGAGCAACGGTCCGATCTGAGCTCTGCGTAATCAGCCTGCTATCAATCATATCCGCTGTGAGATGCACAATGAATTATAACTCATATCATAAAAAAACTCAATACTTATTTTTTATTATAATATGGTTAAATTTTCCAATCTGTAATTGTCATGATATCTCCTTAATAAGTGTACTTCCGAAGAACTGTCCCCCTATTCTCACTGTCCCCCTATTCTCACTATCCTGGTCTTTGCAGCAGCGGGCTGCCTTCATAAAGACAGCCCGCTGCCGGCATTCCATATCAGAAGTCATGTCACTTTGTCATTTGCCCTGTTCATGATTTGGTTCTATCGTTCAAAGGTTCTTTGGGTTCTGATGTTTTTTATAGCACTTCATGTTCTGCAGGCACTGCAGCCGCAATAAGAACTGCAGAATCTTTCAGTTCCACAGATTTTTCGGGTTTTCCGTTACGCTGCTTCTGTCTCCTGCGTCTCAGCCGCCGCTTCTCTGGTCAGAGATTGTTGCGTTGTTGTTTTCCTCGGACAATTGCTCAAGATCGTCATAAGGCGGACCTTCCGTGGTACCTTCAAGGAGAACTATATCGAACTCGTTTGGAGGATCTCCCCATGAGTTCCCGGAGAATGTTGTAAAAGCACGGTCTACCAGGAATCCGCCTTTGGTGTTGTAAACCACATTGTTGTTGATAGCGCCTGTCGTATTCGGGTTGATATACATTCCTGTCCTCAGTGAGTAGAATGTATTACCTTCCAAAAGCACATTGGATACACCCACCTGTGATACGACCGCCCTGTTGACTATCCAGTCGGACATCGGCGGCGGCTGCTCCGGACCATAGATAGTGTTTCCTATCAGTTTCACATCAGCGGCGCCTATCTGTATAAACTCCCTGGCATAAGGAACATCGCTCGTCATGGTAAGCCCCTGGACTGTAGCGCCTGCACCCGTGATCAACAGCGGAATTATCTCGGCCTGCAGGAATATCACTGCTCCGGGCTCGCCAAGCAGTGTCGCCCCAGCCTTGTTGAAGTTGATCTGAGTCGTGACATTATAAGTGCCGGCTGCCACATGGACTGTGCCTCCGGGCGCTACTGCAGCAATACCTTCCTGTAAGGTGCCGAACGGATGGGCGATACTTCCGTTTCCGTCCACACTGCCGGCTTTTACGCGTATATTCTCCGGATCGACGGTTTCATTCACCGCTTCGTCAAGCGTTTCCTGCAGGTCCTGTACTGTCTGGTACCCGAGATCAGGCCTGCTCGACAGCAATATCCCCAGCACCGTATCCTGGGCTGCCGTACTCAGTGAGTTAAATCCGTCGAGATCAAGGCCAAGGTCAGGATCAGTTATCGCTGCCCGCATTTCCGTGATATCCTGTGCGCTGTTTACAGCGTTCAGTCTGGGATCGGGAGTTACGGCCGCACCGATTTTCAGAATCAGAAGCGAAGCGCTTATACCCGTTTCCGTTCCACCTGCTGCATTATTTAGGCTTACTGGATTATTGCTGGTATGGTTCCTCAGTGTTAACTCATCCCCTGCAGCCGCATTGATGATCATCATACCGGTAAAACCGCTGTCAGCTGCAGCTGTACCATATGTGCTTCCCGGCACGGGGTTTTCATTCTTGTATAGCGTAAACTGCCCCGGCTGCGCCGCTGTCACGGTAAACCATACAGCATAGAGCCCTGCAGAATCGATGATAACAGGCGCTGTGCCATTCTCATGCACGATACCCTTCAAAGCTCCGTTGTTGCTGAAGTTCACAGAACCGTTTACCGGGACTGTCTGGCTGGTCGTGTCATAAACATACCCGTACGGATTGTCGGTCGGCGGGACAGGCGTATCCGAATAAGTGATTATAAGTTTCGGGAAATACGGCTCATAAACGATGTTATTCGTGCCGAACTGGACAAGGGTCATTCCGTCCGGATTGGTCAATGCTATTCCGTAATTCGGGTAAGTTCCGTTGAGCCACTGGTTCACAAGCTCCGTTATGTCTATCTCAACAGTCTTGTACAGATCCGTTTCGTCGACGCTGATCTGAGAAGATGTTGCTTCGAAAGCCGGAAGAGTGTTGTAAGTTACAGCAGCAGCATCGAATGGCTCGGTTACTCTGTTGACAACAATCGGACTTGGATCGGGACCTGTTTTTACAATAACGGACAATTGCAGCACTGCACTGTCTACAGAGGTCACTGGCAACGGCGGCAGTTCGATTTCCATAAGGCCTATGCTATCCGTGAAGCCAGGATCATTGCCAACATACATCAGCGGATAAAAGGAGAAATTCTGCGCAGGTTGCGATGAAGTCACAAAGGTAGTATCGGGTATACCAACCGATACTGTTGGCATAATCAGTCACTTCCTTTCCATTGATTATAAAACTGTCAAAAAGCGGAAGGCTCCTGATGCTACCGCCTAATTCACTGGATCCGCTTTTCCGTCATTACATCGTATTCACTCTTTGGTTGGATGTTACATATCCTGTTAAGAATCTGCAGGAATCCGGCCTGCCAATGATGAAGGTACTTGCTAGGCTTTCAGTACATGCAGCAATAGTACTCCCCTCGTTGGTTCACGACACACGGTGTATTTCCCTTCGATCTTCGTGCGTCCCCATCACCCTATGCTTTTACGTTTTCCTGATTTTGCAGTCTCTTCACCCTTTCGGACTTGAACCATGGAACATTACATAATTAGTTTGCATATTATTATTCCGAGACCGGTTTTTCTGTCTTTAACAGTGCGGAACAAGGCAAATCCGAGGTCTGGCTCTTCGATCAAAGGTGTAAAGGAACGCAAGGAATGCTATACTGGCATTTCGAGCGGTCCACGACTTCTAAAGAAGTGGAAAGTGCTTAATTCCTATACCACCCGTTGATGAGCCAGGCAATTGCTCCGCAAGAGGCAAAAGCACACACGCTGCATATGCCAGCCCACGGAGCAGGATTTGCACAGAATGAGCAAAGAGCAAAAATCATCAAAGCCATTGGAGGGAATCCGAATGAGCAAGGCTTTAATTACAGGGATAACGGGACAGGATGGTTCCTATCTGGCGGAATTCCTGCTGGAAAAAGGATATGAAGTGCACGGGCTCGTGCGAAGGAGCAGCACGGATAATACAGAAAGGATAAGCCATTTGCTCAGCGAGCCGAAAAAAGTGACTTTGCATTACGGCGACATGAGCGATTCGGGAAGTCTGACCAGGCTTTTGTACAAAATAGAACCAACCGAGGTATATAACCTGGCAGCCCAGAGTTATGTGAAAGTTTCATTCGATATACCTGAATTCACGACAGATGTGAATGCTGTCGGCACAGTAAGGCTGCTGGAAAGCATACGTGAAGTGAACCCCGGCATAAAGTTCTACCAGGCCTCATCCAGCGAGTTGTTCGGGAAAGTGCGGGAAATACCGCAAAATGAGAACACTCCGTTTTATCCCAGAAGTCCATATGCGGCCAGCAAGCTGTACGCATACTGGATAACTGTCAACTACAGGGAAGCATATAACCTGTTCGCATGCAACGGGATCCTTTTCAATCACGAATCCCCAAGAAGGAGCAAAAACTTTGTCACCAGGAAAATAACGACGGGTATCGCTGACATCCTCTCCGGGAAGCTGGAATGCCTGTGCCTCGGCAATCTGGACGCAAAAAGGGACTGGGGATTTGCCGGTGATTATGTGGAGGCTATGTGGCTGATACTCCAGCAGGACGAACCCGACGACTATGTTGTTGCGACCGGCGAAACGCATACGGTAAGGGAATTTTGCGAACTTGCGTTCAAAAATGTCGGCATCGACCTGGTCTGGGAAGGCAAAGGTCTGGATGAAAAAGGCATCGACAATGCCACCGGCAAAGTACTTGTCAGAGTCAGCAGCGAGTTTTTCAGACCGACGGAAGTGGACCTGCTGCTGGGTGACCCGACAAAGGCAAAGACCAGGCTTGGCTGGAAACCCAGGGTATCCTTCGAGGAACTGGTCGCAATGATGGTGAAGAGCGACCTTGAAGCGGCTGGCATTAAGCTGAAATAAGGCGGTATTCGCTAAGCTTTGATAATGCAGCAGGCATAAAACTGAAATATGATGGCAGCAATTCAATACGATAACAGCAAATGCGTTGCGATAATTCGTAGATTCAGGAGGGATTCACATGGAAAAAAACAGCCGGATATATGTAGCCGGCCACACAGGAATGGTCGGATCAGCGATCGTCAGGTGCCTTCTGCAGAATGGTTATGAAAACATCATCAAAAGGACGCACCAGGAACTTGACCTGACAAATCAGGCTGCAACTGAGAAGTTCTTTGAAGAAGAAAAACCTGAATATGTTTTTCTGGCCGCTGCAAAAGTGGGCGGGATCCACGCGAACGACACCTACCCGGCGGATTTCATCATGGAAAACATGCTTATCGAATGCAATGTGATCCGAAGCGCTTTCAGGAACAAGGTCAAAAAGCTGATGTTCCTGGGGAGTTCATGCATCTATCCGAAGCTGTGTCCCCAGCCGATAAAGGAAGAGTACCTGCTTACAGGGGCGCTGGAACCAACCAACGAAGCATATGCCCTGGCCAAAATATCGGGCATAAAAATGTGCCAGTCATACAACAAGCAATACGGCACCCGGTACATTTCCGTAATGCCTGCAAACCTGTACGGCATCAATGACAGGTTTGACGCTTACAATTCCCATGTGATCCCTTCGATGATCATAAAATTCCACAGGGCAAAATGCGAAAACAGGCCTTACGTTGAATTGTGGGGCACCGGCAAGCCACTGCGCGAATTCCTGTATGTCGATGACATGGCAGAAGCATGCCTCTGGCTAATGCAGCACTATGAAAGCAGTGAACTTATAAATATCGGGTCCGGCAAGGAAATCAGCATAAAGGAACTCGCCGAGATTATACGCGATGTCGTGGATTACCAGGGAGAAATCGTATTCGACTCATCAAAACCCGACGGTACGCCCCGAAGGGTCCTGGATAATTCGAAAATCTCTGCAACCGGCTGGAAGCCAAAAGTCGATATCAGGGAAGGCATCCGAAGGGAATACGAATATTACCTGAGCACCCATGCCGTTAAAGTTGGGGACAGTCCTTCGAAATGAAGGACTGTTTTTCGAGTGAGGGACAGTTCTCAAAAATTACAGACATTGGGGGACAGTTCTCCAAAATTATGGGGTCAGTTCTGTATAACTGATAAATTCCTGAAGGGCAGCTCTGAAACATGACCCTGAAACGCGGCCCGGTTACTCAATGCCGCTCATTTTTGAAATCTGTCAGAGGGGGGGACAGTTCTTCGTAAAACTGACAGAGGGACAGTCCTTTCAAATTGTAAAACCATTTCTATGTCCGAAGATGCCGTGTAACCGCAAACCAGACAATATACTGTGTTACTGTTTTTCACCAATCATAAAAGACAGGAGGATCCGGATTATCCTCCTGTCTTATTCAGGAGATTCATTTCATTCTGCCGACAATTGCCTGAGAACGTCCATTTGAGCCTGAAGTAATGCTTCTGACTTCGTTTTGAACGTGTAGACCTCGGCTTTAAGCTGTTCATATTTTGCCTGAATATCTCTGACTTTTTCAGCAGCCTCATCTATTATTTTTTGTGCCTTTATCTCTGCTTCATCCACGATGTTCTTCGCCTTGTCGCACGCGTTTGCCTTGATCTGCTCAGCTGTATGCTGCGCGACAAGAATCGAATGCTGCAGTGATTCTTCGAGAACCTTGTAGTGCTGAACCGCCTCATTCAGGGAAGTAATCTGGCATTTCAGTTCATTGGTGCTGCTGTTCATCTCCGCATAGTCCTCAATAATTTTCGCCAGAATGGCGTCAACCTGCTTCTTGCTATATCCGTCAAACAGCGCTCTCTTTAGCGTCAGGCGTTTCAAGTCAGCAGCAGAGTAGTTCACACGACCATCCCCCAACACAAACTCCTGTATAAATTCTATTCGCTGACCTGCTTGGACAATTCATCTTTTTAAAGGCTTAACTCCGCTCACCGTCAGAGCAGCACCTGGTGGAGAAATGTCCCTGTCCTTTGCCTGGATCTGAAACCGCGAAAAGTCACGTGTCGTAATCATATCACAGACATCCTTGTACCAGATGAAGCTGCTGATATAAGCATAAAACTTTGCTCTTCCCATACATGCAGGTGTAATCGTGTAATATTTGCCTATCCGCCGCACAAAACCTTCACCAAAGTGATCAAGTATTACAGCAATATCGTAAGCAGGATCACCAAACCCTGCATTGCTGAAACCAATGATGCTGCTTATCCCGCGTGCTTTTTTATCAAACATGATATGCCAGGGAGCTAATTCCCCATGGATAAGCACCGGCTGGAAATCAAAGAATCCCTCATCTTCGATTACAGGTTGGGATATTTGGCGGAAATACTCCTTTACATAGCCGTTGCAATAAGGCGATATTTTCCTTTCCATCGTTTCAAATTCAGCCAGCCATTCTTCCCGGCCGAGGTTCATCCGGGAATCCCCTATCCCTGCATTTTCCGCTTTTTTAGCCGGAATGGAATGCAGTTGTTCAAGGAAAACCGCTATTTCTCTGGCAACAGTATCCTGTATGTGATGGTCCGATTTCAGCAGAACATTACGATACAGTGGTGAACCTTTTACATATTCACGCTTTGTAACATCTTGCCCGACCATCTCCACATCCGGCAAAGGCAAAGCTATGAAATTCCTGACGAAACCAAGCACTTCCGCTTCATTTCTAAGGTATACGGCGCTCCAGTCGTATTTTGCAAATTTGAAAACCACTTCGCTGTTCACGATCGCAACATCGCTGTAACTTCCATCTGTCTTGTTGAATTCGATCTTTGACAGGTCCAGTTGCGGATACCTGCTTTTGATCAGTTCCATATACTTTAACTCGTTATAGTGCAAAACCGTCCCTCCTTCACTAAAAAGTACAGAACTGTCCCCTTTTAATGAAAAACCGTCCCACTTATCAAGGTGCAGAACTGTCCCTCATCCTGAAGAACCGTCCCCTCCCGAAGAACTGTCCCCTAATACAACAGCTTAACGTTGGTTTCAGGCCAGTCCTTCAGCCTCATTACCGTATTCGAGAGGTTGGAATACCCGTTCCCGATGAAGAAGTCACATTGTGCAGCAAGATATGTGTCTTTTATAACCTCAATGGTGTCCTTGATCAGTTCGACGCCTTTATGCCTTTTGTTCGGGTATTCCTGAAGGTACGTAGGTATTCGCTTTTTCAGAGGCCGCTTTTTGCTGTCGGTGTAAAGCAGCATCCCGTTCACGCCATACAGCCTCTTGAACTGCCTCAGGATTTTGTTTGAGTCAGTAATCAGAAAAACGTGCCTTATGTTATACCGTTCGAAAAAATACCAGATATACGGCTTGTAGTACTCGTTCAGATCATATATCTGCGCAACTTCGTGCACGATGGCATTCGAAATGCAATGGACTCCCAAAATCGGTCTTTCATCCCTGAAATCAGGCGTTATATTTATATATCTCTGTATCTCCCGTTTTACTTCAGGTTTCAGCTTCAGGTATTTGTCAAACAGGTACCGGTACACCTGGTGAGGTGTTTTCCCGTAAGACCAGTGTGACCTGTTCGACCAAGCCAGTATGGAACTCAGCGGATAATAAATGTCGCTGACAACGATATTCGCGTCGCTTCTCATTAGGCTTTTCAGGTCCCTGTTTTCCATTTTGAGCCTGTCGGTGTCTTCCGTATAAATATTTTCCGGGTTCCATGAAGGCGGGAAAAAAGTATATCCGGGTCGCACTATATCATGTATCGTAACGGCGGAAACAGGTTCGAAGAAAAATTCATATGCATTGGTAGATATGGACTCGCTGTACAGGCTTTCCATCCCCCAGTATACGACCGGGATCCGGTTGGTCAGCTCAGCGGCAAGAATCTGGCACATAACATGGTCTACGTCAGCCCAGATGCTTTTACCCAAAGATTTTATCAGCAAATAACGATTCGTCTGCATACGTGTTCACACCTCCGTATAATTCAGGATATTCGGCTTTGTGGTGTATCCTTTCGGACTTTCTCCTCATGCGGTCTTTCTTCAGGCGCTTTTTGGCCAATCTGAGCTCATGTTTCAGATCCCTGTAGAACAGGACAATGTTTCCTTCCGGCCAGTCTCTGAGGCGCTTGACCGTGTATGACACGTTTGAGTAACCATTCCCTATGAAAAAATCACACATGGAAGCAAGGTAAGTATCCTTGATGACCTCTATTCCTTTGCGTCTCCTCTCGGAATAGCTTGTAAGATGCGGAGCATTTTGGGTATCATAGACCTGTCCCCTCTTGCAGTCGGTGAATATCACCATATCCCCGTAGCGCCTCCTGAAATCCTGGAGGATTTCCTCGCAATCCGTCAGCAGCAGGATTTTCCGTATCCCGTGCCTGTCGATAAACTCGCGGACCGTCGGGTGATATCTCCTGTTCAGGTTGGAAAGTTTTTCAACTTCCTTTACCTTGTCGCCTCCGCGGATGTGAACTCCCAGCAGCGGCTTCGAATCTTTCATGTTTTCATCATAAAACTTCTGTATTTCCTCCTGAATATCCGGTTTGAGCCTGATATACTTGTCAAAAAGACACCTGTATATCTGGTGTGCCGTCATTCCGTATGCCCAGTGGCTTTTGGGGATATATGGGATAATCGGGCGGACGAAATAATGCACATCGCTGACCACTACGTTGGCATCGCTGCTCATCATAGCACCCAGGTTCCTGTAGGTCCATGCTATTTTGTCCAGGTCCTCCACTGTCAGGTTTTTGCCGTTCCATATGGGAGGATAATAGGTGAAACCCGGTTGATCCAATTCTTCTACCGTATAGTTCGATATTGGTTCAAAATATAACTCAAAGGCGTTCCCCTTGAAAGATTCCGAATACAGGCTGTTCGATCCCCAATATACTACAGGGATCCTGTTTGTGATTTCCGCAGCCAGCAACTGTCCCATCACGTGGTCAACATCCGACCAGAAACCGCAGCCCCAGCTTTTGATAAGCAGGAAACGGTCATTTGCCATTCTCATCACCCCCGATGTGCATTTTTCCCCTGACTTTACGGTGCAATTTTTTCAGGAATTCTGATACCGATCGAAGCATTCTGCCTTCCGCCGGAGCTATCATTTTCGCATTGACCGGGTATTTGCGCCTCTTCCTCTTGCGGAAGAGAAGGCTGATATTTTCCTCAGGCCAGTCTTTCATGCGGTATATTGCCCGGGACATGGATGAGAAATCGTTTCCTATGAAAAAATCACATTGGGCTGCAAGACATGCATCCTTGATTATCTCTATCCCTCTTCTCCTTTTAATCATGGGGTTCTCCATGTTATATGCCGGTTCGTCATCGGTCAGCCTTTTGCAGTCAGTGTAGATGAGCCTGTCACCATACATTTTCCGGTATTCATCCAGAACTTCCTTACTGTCTGTAAGAAGGAATATGTTACGGATCGCATATTTATCCGTAAGTTTGCGGATTTCGGCATGATACTGGGTATTGGCTTTCAGCAGTCTCCCCTTCCCGAGGAAGCGGTATTTCCTCTTCTTTTGCCCGTCTTTCTTCTTTGCACCGTATTTCCTGCTGTGCCTGGTCCAGTAATGCTCATCTGCTGCGTCCTTTCTCAAATCGATGACCATATCGTCTTCCTCCCTGCGCACATGGACCGCCAGCACGGGATGCGAATCCTTAAGCCACGATTGGTAGAATCCCTGCACTTCTGAAAGAATGTCCCTCTTGATCCTGATATACTTTTTAAAAAGATATCGGTAAATCTCTGTAGCTGTCATGCCGTATGCCGCATTATCCTTCCTTATGAACGGAATGATTTCTGATATTGTGAAATACACATCCCCGATGACTACGTTGGCATCGCTGCTTATGAAATCACCGATGCTTCTGTAGGTCCACTTTTCCTTTTCAGCGTCTTCCACAAGCAGATTGTCTGCGTCCCAGATCGGCGGATAGAACGTGTAGTCGGGTTTTGCAAGATCAAATATGCTGTAATTGGAGACGGGTTCGAAATACAACTCAAATCCGTTTGTATGGATAAACCCGTTATGCAGGCAGTGGGTCGGCCAGTAAACAACGGGGATCCGGTTGGTGATCTCGGCAATCAGAAGTTGGCCAAGGACATGCTCCACATCTGACCACAGCCTGTTACTCCATGTTTTGATCAACAGGAATCTGTCACCTGTCATCAAAGGCTCACCTCGCAATAAGTCCGCGTTATACTTTCTTCAAGTTATATTATGTATACCGAAGGGTTTATGTGCACGATTGGGGAAATGTGAAGGTTCGAAGGCTGGAATGCTGAGACAACGGTTTGGCCGACCATGATACATCAAAGTTAAGAGCCCGGGATCCAGTAGCGGTTTATGAGAAGTTTTGCGGGATACATCATGGAATGCTTTACGTGGTTCCTGATCGTGGTACCGCTGAAGCCCACAGGAGTTTTGCACAGTTTCCGGTACGCCCGGGAAGAATATCCCCGGGCCTGTTTCCTGTGAACCCCAGCGTGTGATCCACGCTTCATATTCCCGAAACGCATAATCGGAACGACGTCAAAGCAGCCGGTATGTAACCGGCATCGAAATTTACGGTATGCCTCTGCGTTACTAACCTTTCAGCCCGTTCACTTCCATGTTCCACTCGATCGTGCGGGACAGTCCTTCTCTGAAAGGCTTGAACGAAGGAAGCTGAAACTCTGAACAGACTTTCGAAATATCGAGCTTTACCAGCTTCGGCGATACTTTGATGTCCTTCATCTTTTCATTGATTGCTATCTCCTCGGATAATTCACTCCCCGTCAGCCGGCATATTTCCTCTGCTAAGTAACGGATGCTGATGCTGTCCTGCCCGCCAACGTTATATACAAAGTCTTTCCCGTAGATCATTATATAAAGAAGCATAAGTACACAGTCGGCAATGTAGCAGAATGTCCTGATCTTGCTCCCGTCATCCTGCATCACTATGCGTTTGTCATACAGTGCCTGGCGCATGAAATGTGCAAGGACCCTTTCGTCCTTAAGTCCGATGCCGGGGCCATAGGTCATGGAAATCCTTGCGATTTTGGCATTGACGCCTTCGAAATTCCTGTATGCAAAGCAAAGCGTTTCACCCATGCGTTTAGACTCGGAATAGACCGCCCTGACATCAACAGGAGAACACAGCCCCGGGAAATCTTCGCCGGTGGGGATGTGTTTTTCATCAGGGTTTCCGTACACTTCCGATGAGCTCAGAAACAAAAACACGGCACCATCGCACTTTGCTTTTTCCAGCAGTCTTTCAGTCACAGTCGTATTCAGATGGATGGTATCCTTATAGTTCTGAATGAATTTTCTGGGCTGGGCATAGGTGGCTCCATGGATGATATAATCGGCCCTGATATCGAAACAGTTGCAGTCAGGCCTGCTGAGGTCCGCCGCATAAAACACATACCTGTCCCGGAAAATCTCTTCGAGATGTTTCCCCGGCGGACTTTTGCTGACAGCTGCGATATTTACGCCGATGTTTTTTATGACATTGGCAAGATGCAGCATGTAAATCATATATGTGCCGATGAGCCCGTTGGCACCTGTAATATAAACTGTTTTGCCCTTCAGCGGAGTAAGATCGATTTTTTCGACATATTCACGGCAATCCTGCTCTATAAACCTGTCCATGGCAATCCTCTTCCCCTGATCAGTTATTTCTTAAATCTTCATTCTTTAAGCAGTCTCAGCTTTTCACCAGAGCCACGGCTTCGGAGAAAATATCCTCCGAGGTCGGGTAATAGGCTTTTTCAAGCACATCGCTGGTAGGCGTCGGTGTATCCGGGCAGCATACGCGCCTGATGGGTTTTTTCAGCAGATGGAATGCTTTGTCGGCAGCAACTGCCGCTATTTCCGACGCAACGCTGCCGGTTCTGCAGCCGGTGTCGGCTATTAGAAGCCTGCCTGTCTTTTCCACGGACCGTATCAGGATCTCTTCATCCAGCGGTTTCAGTGTCCTAAGGTCCACGACCTCGGCGGAAATGCCCGACTGCTGAAGCTTCTCTGCCGCCTTAAGTGCCTCGACAAGCATGTATGACACTGCCACGATAGTGATATCCTCTCCCTTCCGACGGACAACGCCTTTGCCAATAGGAATGGAATATAGATTTTCGGGAACATTTCCAGTTGTTTTATACAGCCATCGGTGCTCAACAAACAGCACCGGGTTGTTGTCTTTTATCGCGGATATCATCAGCCCTTTGGCATCATAAGGAGTAGCAGGGGCAACGATTTTCAGCCCGGGCACATTCATCAGCATCCCCTGGATACACTGGGAATGCTGTGCCCCGGAACCCCATCCCCTGGCGCTGATGGTCCTTACCACCATGGGGACCTTTACCTTGCCGCCGAACATGTAGCACCATTTGGACGCATGATTGACCAGCTGGTCCAGCGAAAGCAGCAGAAAATCCATACGGGCATGGATAAGTATCGGCCTCAGGCCGGCTATTGCCGCTCCGACCGCTATTCCTGTCAGTGTGTTTTCTGCTATAGGCGTGTCGAATACCCTGTTGGCTCCATACTTCTCCTTCAGCCCCTTGGTGGTCCCGAAAACGCCTGCTATATCGTCCACTCCTTCTCCCATGATGAATACTGCCGGATCCCTTGCAAGCGACTGATCCAGCGCTTCGTGCAGAGCGTCTTTGTAAGTGAGGACCCGACCGCCCTCTGTTTCGCCTGTTATGAAATAATCTTCAAGTTTTTCCACTTGGACCGTCGTCCACGGCATAAAAACCCTCCTTTCAGCCGGACAGTTCCCTCCGGCCGCCTTTTTCACTGGTCTGCCCGAATTACCGCTTTCTGCATCTCAACCCGAGGACTGTCCCCCGGATCTTCCGTTCAGGACTGTCCCCAACAATTCGCATAACATCGCACACCCGGAGTTTGCAGAACGGTCGAACCGTTTTCTGAAGAACTGTCCCTCACCTCACATTCTTGAGAACTGTCCCTCATCCGGTAACCCACCCAGGCTCCGTCAAACTGCCCTCGTCCCGCATTCCGCAGAACTGTCCCTCATTCTGCGTTCTGGAGAACTGTCCCCCCACCCGGGCTGTCCCCCACCCGGGCTAATCGGCATAAACATAGTCGAGCAGTTCATCTGGCGAGGGTTTGGGGGAATTCCAGGCAAACCGGAACGCTTCTTCGATTTGGTCGTAAATTTCACGGTCGATGCTTTCAGCAAGCTCGTCAGTCAATACCCCTTCATTCCTGAGGAACTCAGAAAATCGCTTTATCGGGCATTTCGAGACCCAATAGTCATATTCTTCTTTAGGTCTGAAGCCTTCGCCCACATCGTCCACCGTACCTATGTGCCCTTTCCATCTGTATGTCAGGCATTCGATCAGCGTAGGGCCTTCACCTTTCCTGCACCTGTCGATGGCTTCTTTCGCATACCTTGAAACTTCCAGCACATCATTCCCGTCGATCCGGTAACCGGGCATCCCATACCCCTGTGCCCATTTGTATATGTTGTCACCGGCCTGACGCGCCAGTTGGTGCGAGTTGATGGCATAGAAGTTGTTTTCGCACACATACACCACGGGCAGCTTTTTTAGTGAAGCAAAATTCAGGCTTTCGTGGAACGTGCCTTCGTCGGCGGCACCGTCTCCGAAAAACACGACCGTTACCCTGTCGCTGTTCATCAGCTTCGATGCCAGGGCTGTGCCGGTCCCCAGAGGTGTGTTCCCTCCAACGATGGCCGAAGAGCCTGGTATACCGACATCCGTATCGACCAGGTGCATAGACCCTCCCCTGCCCTGCGCGCAGCCGGTTTTCCTGAGGTACAGCTCGGCTATCATTTTTTTGATGTCTCCGCCCTTTGCAATGTACATCGCGTGGCTTCTGTGAGTGCCAAATGCGTAGTCGTCCTTCCTCAGGTTAATGCAGACCCCGACCGCGACCGCTTCCTGCCCGATGGAAAGGTGGATCGGAGTCTTGATTTCATCATACTTGTACTCATCGTTGATCCTTTGCTCGATCAGACGGATGAGCCTCATCGCTTTGTAAGCATCCAGCCACTTGCTTCTATCCATAAACCTTCGCCTCACTTCGCCTCTCTTCTTCGATCATCCCGGCTAATATAAAAGCCTGATCCTGCCGTCCTCCCAGTCCTTCAGCTCGCTTATGCCTGAGGAAACATTGGAATACCCGTTACCGATAAAATAATCACACCTGGCGGCGAGCCATGAATCCCTGATGATTTCCAGCCCCTTCAGCCTGTTGTCCGGGTATTCCTGGAAATGTACCCCCATCCCGTCCCTGCAGGTCCTCCTGCATTCGGTATGGACCAGTATTTCACCATACTTTTGCCTGTACTCTTCCAGGATTTCAACGCAGTCTGTCATCAGGAACAGTCTCATGCCAGGATTTGCGTCCAGGATTTTATCGATTTCAGCCGCATACCTGCCGTTAAGTTCATGCAGGTGCTGCACTTCAAATATTTTGTCACTGCTTCGGATATGCGCTGCAAGAAATGCAGCACCTCTCATATGTTCGTTGTAGAAGTCATCTATAAAATCCCGGACTTCGTCCTTCAGGCGGATGTACTTCCGGATCAGGCAAGCGAACAGGTCCCTGCGTTTCAGTCCGCAGAGCGGGTGATCTTCCGGTATATATGGAACGACATTTTCAATATCAATATAAGTATCGCATACAATGACATCCACGTTGCACTCTGCCAAAGGATGCCGTTGCCGCTTGCTGTTTCCGCCGGTCCCGCAGACAGGCGTAATGGTAACCGCAGCTTCCGCCGGACTGTCATCTTCAGCAGGCATCAGCATCGCTTCCGTCGGAGATAACCGAGATAACGGATATAATGTAATTAACGGAGATAACGGCGCTGCAGCTGCTTTATCCCAATGTCCCGGGTCATATGTGAAATATCCTCCCGGCAAGTCCTGCACATTGAATACGGACACAGGCAGGAAAAACTGTTCGAATGCGTTGGAACCGTCCGATGGGGCATACAGGCTGCCTTTGCCCCAGTAAACGACCGGGACACGCTGCAGTATCTCGGCAACGAGCAGTTGCGTCAGGACATGGTACAGCTCATGCCACAAACCTGCCCTTATTTCCCTTATCAATATGAATTTCGTTCCTGCAATTCTCTTTACCCCGGTATTCATTGCCATCCGGTTGCCTCCGTCTGTTTCGTGAAGTAAAATCATGCCTGTCAAAGGAGATCATCGTGCCCCTGTTCCTTCAGTTTATCCACGAGCATCCTTACTTTCTGCGACCTGTCCCTGGGACAGACCAGCACTTCGTCTTTTGTCCCAACCACTATCATGTTATCTATGTCTATGGTGCAAATAGTTGCATCCTTGCCGTAAATGACCGAGTTCGTCGTGTTGATCCCTATGTGGCGCCCTTTTACCAGGTTGCCGTCGGAATCCGGCTCCAGGATCCTGGCCAGGGCATCGAGGCTTCCTATGTCGTCCCAGTCAAAAGCGGCCCTCACGGCATACAGTGAAGCTGCACATTTTTCAAGCACCGCATTGTCGAACGAAATGTTCTGCAGTTCGCTGTACGCTTTGCTGACCTTTTCGCCAATTCCTTCTTCGTTTTCCGATGCACCGGGATCGCTTTCCAGCGCATCCGAAAGTTTATGATAATGATCCGGAATATGCTCCTTTATCCTCCGGATTATCGAATCCATCGAACCGACCACTATGCCGCAGTTCCACAGGTAGTCATCCGAAGCTGCAAGTTTTTGCGCCGTTTCCGGTTCCGGTTTCTCGATGAATCCAAGTACCCGTGATACTCCAGGGTTTACATGTGACGTCACTGATCCTTCTGATAAAGATGATTCTTCGGATGAAGACAATCCTTCAAATGATGACGTCATATCTGAAAATGCTATATCTGCAGATGCTGTGTCATCTCCGGAAACGCCTGGTGCCATGCCTTCTCCTGTTCCAGGTTCTACGCGGATGTACCCGTACCCGGTCGCCGGATAAGCAGGTCTGACACCGATGATAACAAGACCGTCGACCTTTTCAGCGGCGTCGAATGCCAGCCTGAGAGCCTGTGCATATCCTTCCGTGTCTTTCACATAGCCGTCTGCCGGCACAAAGCACAATATACCTTCACCCAGTTTTTTCTTCAGCAAAAGCGTCGAGTAAACAATACACGCCGCAGTATTTTTCCTGTCGGGTTCCAGTATAATATTCTCTTCCGGGATGAGTTCTCCGACCGTCTCCCTGGTAATATCCGCCAGGTTCCTGTTCGTCACGATGAAGCACTGCTCGGGCTGAACGACCGTACATATGCGGTCGATCGTCTGGACCAGCATAGAACCGTCCCCTTCCACGGGGATGAACTGTTTCGGACTGGCTTCCTTGGAAAGAGGCCAGAGTCTCGTACCCGAACCACCTGCCATTAGCACGGCATATTTCTGCATACCACTGCACTCCCCATCAATACATTTTCATATACTGGACTGTTCATATGTACCGGCATGGGGCCATGCGCATCGAAACAGCCGCGTGCGTCATGTGACAGACCACACACCTTTCCGGTAAATAAATGCGTTCTCTTCGCGACAGTCACAAGTCATAATTCATATTATGTAAATTAGCCGGATCGGGTTACTGTGACCAGCATATATGACTGACCTGACAAGACACCTCTGATTCCAAACATCCGATCCACAGTCGCCTCGATGTGTTGGCGGGCTCTGCGAGGTATTCCTGGGACAGTCCGGCCTGCTCTCTCAGCCTGCGGACGTTGTCGCCGGTTTATCGGGACCGGTTTTATGATCTGTGAGAGATCTGTGAGAAATTTTGCTTACAACGTTATCCGTTCAGGTAGCAATGATGACTTAAGCTATCCTCAGACAGCGGACACTTTATCTCTTCAGGCGGGCAACAGCAATTTCACGTCCATACAGCCTCCGTGCAAAACCCTTCCGCATTATTCTGCAAACAGGATTCCCTTATGCAGTGCCAATACTGATATCATTTCAATATAGGTATTGCTTCGCGCAGGACCGGCTCCCGCCGGATTTAAGATAAAAAACGGCAAGGCCTTTCGGCCGTACCGTTTTCAGTTTATCAGATGATATAAGGCTTGCTTCAGAATGACAGTGGACTTATTTAAGAAGAAAGATAACTTATTTCTTAGTCGAATTTTTCCAGGTAAATTCATTAGTCAAAATCTTTGGTGAAGGCAACATACGCATGCTTGCACGGTCACAAAGCCACACTGCCATCTGAGTAATTTCAGACAAACAGTGTGTATATTGTGTATCAGTGCAGGTTTTGCTTCAAAGTAATAAGACGATTCATTTTAGGAAGTAGTAATCTTTAGCTCAAAAATTTCCGCATATTTCACTTATTTCACTACTCTTTACCTCTTTCAGACAGCATTTTTCTTAAGCTTCATCTCATTTGAGAAGCAACTCCGAATGCTTTCTTACTTCATACATGACACGCTCTTCATCGATGGTCTTCAGCTCTCTTTTTTCCATCAGTATATTCCCGTCCACGATGACGGTGTCTACATCCGAAGCCTGTGCTGAATAGACGACGGCTGAAAACAGATCGTTGACAGGGCACAGATGCGGTTTGTCCAGGTCGATCAATACCATGTCCGCTTTCATCCCTGCCTTGAGGACGCCTGTTTCATCGCCGAAACCGAGCGCCTTTGAACCGTTCGCGGTAGCCATCATGAAAACCTGCCTCGCAGTGACGATCTCGGGATCCTGTGCGACTCCCTTGTGTATCAGCGCAGCAAGATGCATTTCTTCGAACATGTTGAGGTTATTGTTGCTTGCCGAGCCGTCGGTGCCCAAGGCAACATTGATACCGGCCTTCAGCAGTTCGTGGACAGGCGATATGCCGCTCCCGAGTTTCAGGTTGCTTGTCGGGTTGTGAGCCGCATTGACGCCGTATTGCCTGAGCAACTCTATGTCTTCCGCCTCGATATGGACCAGGTGGGCGCCTATCACAGGCACATCGAATATCCCGGTTTCAGCGCATATCCTGACAGGTGATTTCCCATGCTTCTCAAAACTTTCCTTCCTCTCTTTCACGGTCTCGAGCAGGTGGATATGGATGCCGGTCCCAAGCTCCTTTGCCAGTTCGGATGCCCTTACCAGCGAAGGCCTGTCGAAGAGGTAAGTCGAGTGCACTTCTATATAGACTTTTATCCTGCCGTCCGATTCACCGTCCCAGTCGTTGAAAAACGTCCTGCACTCGCCAAACACGTCCAGGACCCTGAAACCACCTTCAGAATGGAACTCCAGCGGGCTTTTGGACATATTTACCCGCATGCCGGTATCGGCAATGCCTTTTGCCGCAGCTTCCATGTGCAGGTACATATCGGCGATCGCGGTAGTGCCGGATTTGATCATTTCAGCAGCCCCAAGGCGTGTCCCCCAGTAGACCGCATCATCGGTCAGCCTGTCTTCTATCGGGAAAATCTTCTCGAACAGCCATTTGTGCAGAGGCAGGTCATCCGCTGCATTGCGCATGAGCGTCATTGCGCAGTGGGTATGGGCATTTACCATGCCGGGCATCGCCAGCATGTTCTTCCCGCAGATCTTCCTGTCCGGTATAAACCCCGGAACATTGGTACCCGATGGCACTATGAACGCTATCCTGTCATCGGTTATGCCGATATCTGCATTCCTGACAAGTTCCTCTGCCGGATCGGCAGTCAGTATATCAATACCTTCAATCAGAATCTTCATAGATCTCTCCCATTCCAGAAACCGGTTGCCATCATGTCCGGAAACTCTCCGGTAACCCTCCGGAAATCTCAATAAATCTCTGCCTGGCTGCTGTCACTGCCGGTGATTTGCCCGGTCATTTCCTTTCCTAAAGCATCACTCGCTTTCAGAAAGCTTTCACTCAATGCCGGCAAACCATTACTCACTTCCGGGCGCACTATTATTTTTTACCTGACAACTCTTCCATTATCCCGGCTCCTGAGCTCGTGCCTATGCGGTCAGCACCGGCTTCGATCATCTCCATTACAGTCTCAAGGTTCCTGATACCGCCCGAAGCCTTGACACCGATGTTTTCCCCCACGGTTTCCTTCATAAGCCTTACATCGTGTGCTGTCGCTCCGGCAGCGCCAAACCCGGTAGACGTTTTCACATACGCTGCGCCGGCATTTGCGGCTGCACGGCATGCCAGAACTTTTTCGTCATCTGTCAGGCAACATGTTTCGATGATGACTTTCACCAGGGCATTCCCGGATGATGCGACTACTTCCCTTATTTCTTTTTCGACATAGTCGAAATCGCCATCCTTGACTGCTCCGATATTGATGACCATATCGATTTCATCGGCGCCGTCCCTTACCGCGGTCTTGGCAGCGAATGCCTTGGTTTCCCTGCTGTCGGCACCCAGAGGAAAACCTATCACGGTGCATACCCTGACGCCTGAACCCTGCAGTTCTTTTTTGACCAGCGCCACGTGGCATGGATTGACGCATACCGAAGCGAATCCATACTTCCTGGCCTGCCTGCAGTATTCAATTACCTGCTCCCGTGTCGCATCCGCCTTTAGTATCGTATGATCGATCATTGAGGCAATAGTCTGGGCATCCGGTGTTCTCATTTTTTCCTCTCCGATTATGCTATAATCTGAAAATGTGTTCATGCAATGTTAAATTATTTATCAGCAATGTTCTGTAATAATTCTGTAACACACCTGCAATATACATGTAACATGGCTGCAGCACGCTTGCAATATATCCGTAATATATCTGCAATATTTTGGGGGATATCTCTGCTGCGCCGCTGCGATATCTCTGTTTTGCCCCTGTCATGCCATTGCTGAATACAGATATTTCCTTGCTGCGTTCATGGCATGTTCGTGTCATTGCTCCTGTCAGGTACCGCTCTGCCATGACGACAGGTAAGCTTTCTGTTCCTCTGTCAGTTCGTCGATGGATATGCCCATCGATTCAAGTTTGAGGCGTGCGATCTCCTGGTCCAGCTCAGTGGGAAGGACATAAACCTTCTTCTCCATATTGTGCGCATTCCTGACCAGGTATTCCGCACCCAAAGCCTGGTTTGCAAAGCTCATATCCATAACAACGGCAGGATGGCCTTCTGCAGCCGCAAGGTTCAGCAGCCTTCCTTCCGCCAGCAGGTATACCCTGCGCCCGTCCTTAAGGGTGTATTCCTCTACGAAATCACGCACCGTCCTCTTTGATACGGAAAGCCTCTCAAGCGCGTCGATGTTTATCTCATCGTTGAAATGGCCCGAGTTGGCGATCATGACGCCGTCTTTTGCAAGGCGGATGTGCTTCTCGTCCACCACGTTCAGATTGCCTGTCACCGTGATTATGATGTCGGCAAAGCTCATCGCATCCTCGAGTTTCATGACCCTGAATCCGTCCATAACCGCTTCGATGGCTTTGACGTAGTCCACCTCGGTAACGGTAACGTTGGCACCCATACCTTTGGCTCTCATGGCAAGGCCTCTGCCGCACCAGCCGTAGCCACAGACTACGAAGTTCTTTCCGGAAAGCAGCACGTTCGTTGCCCTCAGAAGTCCGTCGATCGTGCTCTGGCCCGTACCGTACCTGTTGTCGAACAGGTGCTTCGTCTCTGATTCGTTCACAGCGATGATCGGAATGCGCAGAGCCCCGTCCTTCTCCATGCTCTTGAGCCTGATCACGCCTGTCGTGGTCTCCTCGGTGCCGCCGATAACGTTCTTAAGGTAGCTGTCCCCGTATTCCTTGTGCAGAAGGCCTACAAGATCGCATCCGTCATCCTGCGTTATATCAGGCCCGTGCTCTATGGCTGCCTTCAGATGGCTGTAATATGTCTCAGTGTCCTCTCCTTTTTTGGCGAATACCGAAATCCCATAATCAACGACCAGTGAGGCCGCCACATCGTCCTGGGTCGACAGCGGGTTCGATGCACACAGGACTATATCTGCTCCTCCCGCTTTAAGCGTACGCATCAGGTTCGCCGTTTCCGTCGTCACATGCAGGCAGCAGCTCATCTTCAGGCCGGCAAGGGGTTTCTCCTTTTCAAAACGTTCCCTGATCATCCTAAGCACCGGCATCTGTCTGTCTGCCCATTCGATCCTGAGTTTGCCTTTCGGCGCCAGTGATTTGTCCTTAATGTCGCATTTAACCATTCAAATACCTCCCGTGGATATATGACCCTGTTGTAAACAAGTATATAAATTTTATGTCAATGTGCCCGGTGCACATTCCTGTTCATTTTTTGAGAACTGTACCTAACTTTTGGGATTCCGGCTCATTTTTGAGAACTGTCCCCAACTTTTTGAGAACTGTCCCCCTTATTCGAAATTTTCCCTGTACCTTTTCCAGAACTCATCCATCGTGTACCTGTGTTCCGTCGCGCCCTGATGCTCGACCGCGTATACCGCCGAAACGCTGGCGTACCTGCCCATCTTTTCGAGGCCGGCTCCTTCAAAATAGCCTTTCAGCAGGCCGGCCCTGTAGGCATCGCCGGCGCCCGTCGGATCGACCACCTTTACAGGCTTCGCCGCAGGGACCCGCACGGTTTGGTTTTTTGTCCGGAGTTCCGACCCTTTATCACCGAGGGTTATCACGACCATCTCCACTCTTGCGAGTATATCTCCCATAGTCAGGCCTGTCTTTTTTCGCATCATTGCATACTCATATTCGTTGAAAATGACTATCCTTGCCCCAAGTATGCCTTTGACCAGGTCCTCCGGCGCAAGCCGGGGGATCTGCATGCCCGCGTCATATAGATATGGTATCCCGATCCTCTGCAGTTCATCACACCACTTGCTCATAGCTGCAGGTTCGGTAGGCGCTATTATCACCATCGAAACGTCGTCCATGGGCACGTCGAACATGCTGATCCGCACATCATACGCCATGGCCCCGGGGTAAAACGCCGTTATTTGGTTGCCGGAAAGGTCGGTGTTTATGAAGCAGGAAGCCGTGAATTCATCTTCCCTGATCCTGACGAGGCTTGTCCCCACGCCGTTTTCATCCAGCCACTGCCTGTAGCTTCCGAAATCGCTCCCTGCAGTTCCGAGTATCTCAGCCTCTTGGCCTGTAAGCGCCAGGTTGTATGCTATGTTGGGCGCCGTACCTCCGCGCACCTTTTTCAGGCTCCTGACAAGGAAACTGATATTCAGCCTGTCGATATTGTCGGCAATTATCAGTTCGCTGAAGTACCCGGGAAACTCCATTATGTGGTCATATGCGATCGAACCGGCAACGATGATTTTACCCATATCCATCACCCTTGGATCACCCGCGGATATCCTGGGTATCCCGCGGATATTTGGCACTTTCCGACGCGCTGCCCAGGTCCTGGTGCTCGCATCCTGTTATTTGCGGTCGATACCTCTGCGCCCCCGCTTTGGGCCCGGTGGTTTCTCACTGTTTCTCCGCTACCATTATGAATACGCCCGCATCTTTCTTCGTTCCGGACTTCCTTCCAGACGACTTCCTGGCCAGCGTGTCGAACTGTTCTATCCTGAAGCCGGATTTTTCGAACCACCGGATGATTTCTTTCCGTGAAAAACCAGGCCACAGGTCATGCATGGCTTCCATCAGTTCCCTGTTCCCGTGCTCCGTCAGGTCTGCCAGGAACACCTTCCCACCGGGCCTGAGTATCCTGCTCATTTCCCTGACGGCGGTCACAGGCTCTTCGATATGGTGCAGGAACATGTTGGCACATACGATATCGACGCTGCCGTCCCCGAGCGGGACATCACATCCGTCGCTTACAACGGTCTGGATGTTCTTCAGGCCTTCCCTTGCCGCCTTTTTCCTCAGTTCGCTTATCATCGCCCCTGAAATGTCCACGGCTATGACAGTATCCACTTTTGGCGCAACAGCCCTGGACAGGTAACCGTCACCTGCCCCCAGGTCGACCAGCACCATGTCTTCGCCGAGCAAACCGGAATCCAGCAGCCTGTCGATCACTTCTGCATCATAATACCCGCTCCGGAGTTTGCTCCATTCAGGCGCGACCCTGTCAAAGAATTCCTTTGCTTCGCTTTCACTGGAAGAATACTGCTGTGAATCCCCTGACGACAGCCACTGGATCAGCGCCTGCCTGCTGAACCTCCATTCCCTGCCTATCTTCCTGGCAGGTACCTTTTCCTCCTTCAGCAGTTTAATGAAGGTCTTGATGCTGACATCGAACAATTCAGCAGCTTCTTCCATGTTGAGGATCTCTTTTTCCACTCTATCAGGCTCCCTTGTCCTTTCTGCGGCAAAATACGTCCGGTCCTGCATACACCGCCACAGATATGATGCTCGTGTAAATGTGAAAATAAAACCCGGTAAGCAGGACCACTTCCTATTATATCCTTTAACCTGATATATATCAACAATCAATTACAACTATATTACCAGCAGCTTCACGATAAATGCGGTTATTTTCACTTACTGCGGGATGAAAAAACATGTGTGGGCAAGCATCATGCCATAACACGGCAGGCAAAACGGGGCCGGTGGCAGGATCGGTGTCTAACGAAGGCAAAGCTGCATGTCGACCGGCAGCAAAAAGTTACAGTCAACCGGAGGCAGAGTTGCATGTAAACCGGATGCAAAAGTCGCTGTCAGACTGACAATACAGATACAGGCAGTGATCCCGGATGCCTGCATGCAGGAAAGCACCGGGCCGTCAGGATCCCCAGCGCGCTATGATCTCCGAAACAAGCCTTATAAAGGCCTTCTCGGTTTTCCTTGCCGTATCCATCACTTCAGAGTGGTCAAGTTTCTGATCAAGGATGCCTGCGGCCATGTTCGTGATGCAGGATATGCCGAGCACCTTCATACCGCAGTGACGCGCGGTGATCACTTCGGGCACCGTCGACATGCCGACCGCGTCGGCGCCAAGGGCACGCAGGGCGCGTATCTCCGCAGGGGTCTCGTACATTGGGCCCTGCGCGAACGCATAGACCCCTTTTTTCAGTTCGATCCCCATGCTTTCGGCGATTCCTTCGGCATACTCGATGAGGCTCCTGTCGTATGCTTCACACATGTCAGGGAACCTCGGCCCGAATTCGTCCAGGTTCCTGCCGCGCAGAGGCGACGGCGCAAAGAAACTGATATGGTCCGTGATGAGCATCAGGTCGCCCGGCCTGAACGAAGTATTTATACCACCCGCGGCATTGGTCACGATCAGGCCCGAGATGCCCATCAGGCCGAATACCCTTATATGGAACACTACCTGGGAAATATCATAGCCTTCATAGTAGTGGAACCTGCCCTTCATCGCGAGCACACGCCTGCCTCCCAGGATCCCGCAGACAAGCTTGCCGGCATGGCCTGCGACCGTCGTTTCGGGGAATCCCGGTATGTCGCGGTAATCGATTTCGACAGGCTGTTCAATCGAATCCGCCAGGGGGCCGAGACCGGACCCCAGGACCACGGCGATGCCCGGTGTCCCGTCTATCCTTGAATTTATATAATCTGCAGCTTTCCTGTACATTTCCATGTGATCGTCCACATTTTCGCACTTATAGACCGTATTTCCGCACTTTCTCGCATGATTGGCGTTACTATTGTGCATTCCGGGATCATTGCCCACTGAAATCACCCTCCATTGTTACTCGTCCGGGAACCATCCGGCCGGGCTGCCATCCTGCACCCGGCGTTTCGCATGGCGCTTTCAGAAAACCTCCGACTCCCACCCACCATGCTCGATCTGTATCTGGGAAACAACACCGTCCGACACAACGATGGTGAGCAGTTCGTATCCGTCGATGCAGTATCCGTAGATGCATTCATCCCTGTTGTTAGGCTCCCCGTATAGTTCGACGATCCGCTCCTCGCCGTCTCCCGGCCTCAGGCCCCTGGGAGTCTCGTATTCCGGGCTGATGACATTTATTATGTGCACTATGTCATTTACGACATAGACCTGCGTATCATCCGCAAAATACAGCATCTCAGCCTTCATCCCGTGGTATTCTTCCTCTGTCCTGTCCACGGGTTCCTGCCCCATCACGTGTATGAGTTTCTCATATGTTATCCCGACTTCCAGGTCCCCGACCTTCAGGTCATCGACGTCGATCAGGCTCGATTCATCGGCGATCTTGCCGAAGCTTTCCCTGGTCGTCCTGGCGCTCCTTGCTATGTAATATATCTTTTCCTCGTTTTCGGCCAGCCATCCCGGATCCCCGGTCGCGTCCACATGCAGGATCAGGTAACTGTCTCCGTCCACGCGGACGAAATAGAACTCGTTTTCGGAGACCGTTATCATTTTCCCGACCCAGTTGTCCCTGTAAACGAAATCATCGATAGTTCCGCTTTTTCCTGCCAGTTGCCTGTAAAACCCGTCTTCCGGCCCCTCTTTCAGTTGGCCGTAGATACGGATGACAACATCGGGATCATCCGGCAGTATATGATACTCCGAACCGTCTTCGCTCCTGTCTTCTGCTCTCCATTCAACAGGGATGTCGAACCAGAATGCGAATTTCTCATTGTTTCCGGTCTTGTAATTTTCATCGAATGTCGGGTAGAAGAGGATCTCACCCTCAAGGTTCGTCGATGCGCTTATCTTTGGAATATCGTCCGCCTCTTCCGGGGCTCCGTCCTGCTCACCGCCTGTTCTTACGGCATCCTGCCAGCAGCCTGTCAGCAGGAACATCGACGTAATCAGGACTGAAAGTATGAAACAGCGGTATCGTGTCATTTGCCTGGACCTCTCTCATAATAAACTGGCATTTCCGATGTTTTTATTCTATCACATTTAGACTGCCAATGACAGACAAGCGCTGCCAGTCCTGAAAATCCTGACCCGTTTGACAATCCCTCCGCCACATTTTTCTCAATTTCGGGGATGATTTTTTCGTAAATTTCACGTACAATCATAATAGCAGGTTA
>CZCB01003662.1_pt1 | contig 31755 bp, 25 predicted proteins | sample 591991 | NCBI WGS metagenome assembly CZCB01 (sample SAMEA3556809, study PRJEB10932) | anaerobic digester metagenome
GGATCGGGAGCAGGGCGCCGTTCAGGGCTACCGGCGGGACTATCGGTCCGACCCCGGTGAACTGGATGATGACTCCGCCGGTTACCGCCCCCGTTTCGGCCCCGGACGCCTGCCGTTCCGGCGCCGGTTTTCCGGGAAAGAGGGCTGGGAAATGGGCGTCCGGGGACGACCACGCCTGGAGGCCTGGATGATCCCCGGACCGCACACCGGGCTTGGCCCGGAAGGCTACCGCCGGCCCGACGAACGCATCCTGGAAGACGCGCTCGAGCGGCTGACCCTGCACGGCCAGGTGGACGCCCGCCGGATCCAGGTGGAGGTGAAGGACGGAGAAGTCTACCTGCGCGGGCAGGTCAACAGCCGGCAGGCCAAACGCCTGGCCGAGGACGCCGTCGAGACCATCCCCGGCGTAAGGGATGTGCACAACGAAATCCGCGTGGCGTTCAAGGTCGCCGGGGATATGCCTCCTGGCGGCGAAGGCTCCGGCCCGCCTGGAGAGCCGGGATGAAAAAACAAAAGGCCGGTTTTTCACCGGCCTTAATTGATTACAGGTATCGCCCTAGACCTCAGGGCAGGTAGCCGAACATCACCTCATTGCCGAAGGCCAGCAGCACCCGCCGGTCCGGTGTGATCAGGAAGGCGGTCGCCGGCCGCTCCGGCACCGGGTAGCTGCCCAGATGGTTGGGGCGCAGCTCGGTCTGCAAATTGAGCACCATGCTGAAGTAGTAAATCGAAGCCTCATCCGGGCTGAACAGGAACAGCGAGTGAGCCGGGTACTCGGTCGCCAGCACCTGCGAGACCGGTTTGCCCAGCGATACCACCGGCTCGGTGTTCTGGCCGTCCCGGGTCAGCTTGTAGGGGAACGGCTCCGTGCAGGTGGTGGACTCGGTGTCAAACTCGCTGGAAGTGCACTTGGTCATGTGCCCGTCCGCATGGAGCAGGAACAGGTCGTCGCCGTAGACGGCCAGGCTGACCACATCGCCCAGCGGCGGCACCTGCTCGTCGAAGTACAGGCGCGGAGCCTGGACGAAGTCCACCCCGTTCCCGCGGTAGCGCCACACCGCTGGCAGCTGGTTGTCCAGCACGTACAGCGTCCCGCTGGCCACGGTCACGTCGGCCAGGTTAACCCAGCCCGCGTCCGGCGGGATCAGGGTGATGCTCTCCGGGGCCATGTTCGGCCCACAGAAGAGGATGTTCCCCTGCTGATCGATGCCCATCACCGTGGCCGGGCTGTGACCGTTGTCCCGGGGCAGGGCTGCCAGATCCACCAGCGGACCGTCGATGAGCATGTCCGCGCCCGGCGCACCCGGGCCGCAGAGGAAGTGCTCATCCACCCGGTAAGCCGGCCGTTCGAAGATCAGGCGCACGATTCGTCCGGTGCTGCTGTCCAGCCCGTAGATGTCGCCGTCATATCCGGCCGTCATCTTGACGATGTTCACGGACTGGGAGAAGGGCTGCTGCGAGGCTGGCTGGTAATCGATGCGCTGCACGCCGTCCATCAGGTCGATGGCCGCCTGCGCCTGAATGCGCAGGGCCAGCGATTCTTCGGACTGGCCGTACTGGTCCGCCTGATCGATCCACTGAAGGGCCTGCTCCCAGTTCGTGCGGCGCAGCGCAGGGTCGTCCTGGTCCACCGCCAGACGCACGTACTCGCTGGCCTGCACCAGCATCGCCTGGTGCTGCTTGCCCTCCCCGTTGCGCATGTACACGGTCACCGCCATGGCGACAATCACCAGCGGGACGGCCACGGCGATGAACAGCAGCGTTCCGGTCGAGAGCTGCGGCGGCTCGTCGGCAGGGCGCTGCGCCATGCGGGTGAGCGCCTGCTGGCCGGCCATCGCCGTGCGGCGTTTGACCGCCTCTCCGCGCACCCACAACCGTGCCAGGCGGCGTCCGGCCCTGCGGAAGATGGATTCGGAGGGAGGTTTCGGTGTCTCATCCGCCGGGGCTGGCGCAGGCGGCACCTCGCGGGCTGCCGGGCGCGCCGCCGGTCTGGACCATGTGCGGGCTTCACTGCGGGCAGGCTGCGGTTCCACCCGGCGCACAGGCGTGGAGACTGGTTCCGTAAACGCTGGCTCCGCCGGTTCCGGCGCCGGAGCGGGCGGAATCTTCGCTGCCTCAAATGGTTCGGGTGCCGGCGGCTCTTCCTGCAGGAACTCCACCGCCGGCAGCGTCTCCTCCGGAAGATCCAGCGGAGCAGCAGCCGGTTCAGATCCGGGCATCTCATCGGCCGCAGGCCACTCTTCCACATCCGGCTCGCTGACTGCCGGAGCATAATCTTCAAATGGGGTAGTCTCCGGCGCGGGTATGTCCGCAGCCGGCTCAAAGGTTTGCGGTGCCGCTTCTGCGGGCGCAGGTTCCGGTTCCTCCGCGGCGGGCGGGAGCGGGGTGATGCGGATTTCTCCCTTCCCCTCCGCCACCTTCAGCAGGGCAAAGCCGGTATCCGCCGGGCTGGCGCCCAGCAGCCTGCGGCGCAGGTGCGACGGCCCCAGCTGTGAAAGCCCGCTCAGCGTCTCCACCGTCCAGGCCAGCTGGGGATCACCGCTGAGCAGGATCACGTCACCCGGCTGCACCACGGCCTGATAGAACTGCACCGGCGGGTTCTTGCTCAGTCCCAGACCGCGGCCGGCGCTCTGCTCATTGAAGGCGCGTGCCCCGCTGCGGTCGACCACATACGAGCAGCCCGGCCCGGAGTGCGCCAGATAGACCTGCCCCCCGCGCAGCACAGCCATCGCCAGCCGGCCGACCAGCGTGCCTTCGCGCTGGGTGCGGATGTTGCGGCTCATCAGGCGGTCGTTCAGCTCGGCCGCGGCGGTGCGCAGCGCGTAGGTCACCGATCCGGGGCAGCGGTAGTAGCTGTCGGCCAGCGACTGCGCCAGTTCATTGATCTGGTCCGGGGTAATGGGCGCGGACCCTTCCAGACGCAGCAGCAGCGCCAGCACGTCCTCTCCGCGGTTGCGTGCTGTGCGGCGGGGCGGGTTGGTGACCAGCAGGCCGGGGAGGTCCGGCTGCTCGGTCCCGGCGACCCGATAATAGGCATGTACCTTCAATGTCAACACTGGGGATAACCCTTCCGCGGCAAGTTTGTGTAACGGGCCTGACCGGAATTATACCCGGGCAGCGCGCCGGAATCGATCCATCCGCCGCAAATGGTGCAATTTTCATGCCAGGGTTTTCGTTTTCCCCCGCTTATTAGCAAATATTCCTACAATTTTAGTCATAATTTAATCCAGGTACATTATGCTGATGAAAAGCCGGTCAGGAAGGTGTCCTATGAGCAAGCGCAAGGCTCTGTTATCTCCACCCATACCCCCCTCCGAAATCACCCCGGAGCATGTGTATATCAACCGGCGGCAGTTCCTCGGCGGAGCTGGCGCGCTAAGCCTGGCCGCCCTGCTGGCCGCCTGCGCCCCGGGAGGAGGCAGTTTTCCGACGGATTCAGGCACCCCCTTCCCCACCGCCACGGGCGAATCGGACGAAGCCATCACCCCCTACGCGGCCATCACTAATTACAACAACTACTACGAGTTCACCGTGGACAAGGAACGGGTGGCCGTGCTGGCAGAGAACTTCCGTATCTCACCCTGGCAGGTGGAGGTCGGCGGGCTGGTGAACAACCCGCGCACCTTCGGCCTGGAAGACCTGCTGCGCATGTTCGACCAGGAAGAACGCATCTACCGCCTGCGCTGCGTGGAGGGCTGGTCCATGGTCATCCCCTGGATGGGCTTCCCGCTGGCCCGGCTGCTGGAGGAAGTTGAACCGACCGGTGACGCTCGCTACGTCATGTTCACCACCCTGCTCGACCAGGAGCAGATGCCCGGAACGCGCTCCAGCTTCTACCCCTGGCCGTACACCGAAGGGCTGCGCCTGGACGAGGTCATGCATGACCTGACCATCCTGGCGACCGGGCTGTACGGCAAGGAGCTCACCCCGCAGAACGGCGCGCCCATCCGCCTGGTGGTCCCCTGGAAATACGGCTTTAAGAGCATCAAAGCCATCATCAGCATTGAGCTGGTGGCCGAGCAGCCCCCCACGTTCTGGAACCTCATCGCTCCCAATGAGTACGGCTTCTACTCCAACGTCAACCCCGAGGTGGACCACCCGCGCTGGTCGCAGGCCTCGGAGCGTCGCATCGGTGAAAGCGGGCGCCGCCGCACCCTGCTGTTCAACGGCTATGAAGAGGACGTGGCCCATCTTTACGCCGGCATGGACCTGACTGTAAATTACTAGTGAACGCCCGCAAACCTTTCCGCATGACCCGCCTGCACCTGGCCGCCCATCTGGCGGCGCTGGTTCCCCTGGCCTGGCTGGCGGTCGACGCCCTGACCGGCAGCCTGACCGCCAACCCCATCCAGGCCGCCACGCAGCGGGCCGGACTGTACGCGCTGAGCCTGCTCACCGCGTCGCTGGCCTGCACCCCCATCCACATCGTGACCCACTACGGCCCTATCCTCAAGCTGCGCAAGCCGCTGGGGCTTTACGCTTTCATGTACGCTGCCCTGCACGTTTTTATCGTGGTCGGCGTGGATTATGCCTTTGTCTGGGAGTTCCTGCTGGAGGACCTGGGCGAGAAGCGCTACATCTTCGCCGGGCTGGGGGCCTTCATTATTCTCAGCGCCCTGGCCGCGACCTCCTTCAAGAAAATCAAGCGCCGGATGGGCAAACGCTGGAAGCAGCTGCACAAGCTGGTCTATCTGGCGGCCGGCCTGGTGGTGCTGCACTTCACCTGGGTGGTCAAGGGCAGCGTCGAGCGCCTGGCCGGAGATATCCTGCAGCCGGTTCTCTTCGGGACCGGGCTGGCGGTGCTGCTGGCCATGCGGGTGCCGCGGATCAAGAACGCCATCCGCCAGCGCCTGCCTGTGCCGCGCTGGGCGCCGCCGGGACAGCGCGCGGCGCAGTTGAAAAACCGCGGCGGACCGGCCGGATCGCTGCCGCCTGACCTGTAATACCCTGCTCTTCATAACGCTTTCGCCTGCTGGCAGCACTGCGGCAGGCGTTTTTGCTGCTTCCCCGACCCGCTTCGCGCCGCAGAACAGCCCGCCGGGGAGGTTCTGTTATACTATCTGGTACACACACAGCCGGCCGCATCACGGTTATCTGTAATTGCAGGTTTCTATGAACACCAGAACATTGCCATTAGTTGAAGTCCGCGGTTCTCACCGGCAGATGGGCCAGCAGATGGGCGAGGCCCGCCGGGAATCCATCGCCCATGCGCTGGAGACCGCGCACCAGTTGATCGACGACGCTTACCAGACCCTGCAGCTGACCTGGGACGGAGCGCGGATTCAGGCCCGCAAGTACCTGCCTTTCGCCCAGGAGCGCTATCCGCAGTACATCGAAGAGCTGGAAGGCATCGCCGAGGGAGCCAACGCCAGCCTGGATGACCTGCTGGTCATCAACGCCATGGAGGCGGTCACCTCCGACGCCCTGCACCTGACCAAATGCACCAGCCTGGCCGTCAACCAGAGCCGCACCGCCAGCGGAAACGTGCTGGTGGCCCACAACGAAGACTGGCTGCCCGAGGACGAAGCCGACGTGTTCGTGCTGCGGGCCTTCCCGGACGACGGCCCGCCCTTCCTGGCCATGACCTACGGAGGGCTGCTGCCCAACATCGGCTTCAACGCCGCCGGAATCGCCCAGTGCTGCGATTCGGTCTACCCGTCCGACTCGCGCATCGGCATCCCGCGCCTGGTCGTTTCCCGGGCGGTGCTGAGCGCGCGGACCATCTCAGAGGCCATCCGCCACATCCTGGTGCCGCAGCGGGCCGCCGGATACAATCACCTGCTGGCACACGAGAGCGGCGAGCTGTACAGCATCGAGGTCTCCGCCCGCCAGTTCGCCGTGCTCTACGGGCTGGACGGCTCCATCGCCCACACCAACCACTACCTGGACCCGCAGATGAAGCTGGTCGAGAGCGAACCGGATGAGCAAATCTCCACCCGCATCCGCTATTTCCGGGCGCTGCGGCTGCTGCAGCAGCGCGAGAAGTTCACCGTCAAAGACCTGGTGGAAATCCAGCGCGACCACGTGAACTACCCGGAATCCATCTGCAACCATGAAACCCCGGGCGATCCACTCGACCGGCAGAAGACCATCACCGCCCTGATCATGGACCTGACCCAGCGCCAGATGCACATCTGCTGGGGCAACCCCTGCTCCTCCACCTACTGCACCTACCAGCTGGACGCCTGATCCAGCCAACGCCAGCCAGATCTCAATCAAGGACATGCCATGAGCGACCAACAGGTTATCTTCTCCATGGTGCGGGTCGGGCGCACCGTTCCCCCCAACAACCGCCAGATCCTGCGGGATATTTCCCTGGGCTTTTACTACGGGGCCAAGATCGGCGTGCTGGGCCTGAACGGGGCCGGCAAGAGCACCCTGCTGCGCATCATCGCCGGCAAGGACACCGACTACACCGGCGAGGTGGTCTTTGCGCCCGGCTACAGCGTCGGCCTGCTGGAGCAGGAACCTTATCTTGACCCGAACAAGACCGTGCGGCAGGTAATTGAAGAGGCCGTGCAGCCCGTGGTGGACGCGCTGCGCAAGTTCGACGAGGTCAGCGCCCGCTTTGCCGAGCCGGACGCCGACTTCAACGCCCTGATCGAGGAACAGGGCAAGCTGCAGGAGTTCCTGGACCGCCACGACGCCTGGACGCTGGACAGCCGTCTGGAGCTGGCCATGGAAGCCCTGCGCTGCCCGCCGGGCGACACGCCCGTCTCGGTGCTTTCCGGCGGCGAGCGGCGCCGCGTGGCCCTTACCCGCCTGCTGCTCACCGAGCCGGACATCCTGCTGCTCGACGAGCCGACCAACCATCTGGACGCCGAATCGGTCGCCTGGCTGGAGCGCCACCTGCAGCAGTACCGCGGCACGGTGATCGCCGTGACCCACGACCGCTACTTCCTGGACAACGTGGCCGGCTGGATCCTGGAGCTGGACCGCGGTCACGGCATCCCCTGGAAGGGCAATTACTCCTCCTGGCTGGAGCAAAAGCAGGAGCGCCTGGCCTGCGAAGAGAAAACTGAGAGCAAGCGCCAGAAAACCCTGCAGCGCGAGCTGGAGTGGATCCACATGTCCCCCCGGGCGCGGCAGGCAAAAGGCAAGGCCAGAATCAGCGCCTACGAAAAGCTGCTGGGGCAGGAATTTGAGCAGCGCCGCGAAGACCAGGAGATCTACATCCCGCCCGGCCCGCGCCTGGGTGATGTGGTCATCGAGCTGGACGGGGTGACCATGTCCTACGGCGACCGGTTGATCATCGACAACCTGACCGCCAGCTTCCCGCCGGGCAGCATTATCGGCGTCGTCGGGCCGAACGGGGCCGGCAAGACCACGCTGCTGCGCCTGATCACCGGGCAGGAGAAACCCGATTCAGGCACCATCCGCATCGGCGACACTGTCAAGATGGCCTATGTGGACCAGAGCCGCGAAACCCTGGACGGGAACAAGACCGTCTGGGAGGAGATTTCCGGTGGCGAGGATGAGCTGGACCTGGGCGGGCGCAAGCGCAATTCGCGCGCCTACGTGGCCTCCTTCAACTTCCTGGGCAGCGACCAGCAGAAGAAGGTGAGCACGCTTTCAGGCGGCGAACGCAACCGGGTGCACCTGGCCAAGGTGCTCAAAGAGGGCGCCAACGTGATCCTGCTGGACGAGCCGACCAACGATCTGGACGTGAACACCCTGCGTGCGCTGGAAGAAGCCCTGGACAGCTTCGCCGGTACCGCCGTGGTGGTCTCTCACGACCGCTGGTTCCTCGACCGCATCGCGACGCACATTCTCGCCTTTGAAGGCAATTCGAGCGCACGCTTCTTCGAGGGTAACTGGACCGAGTACGAGGCAGACCTCAAGCGGCGGCTGGGCAAGGACGCCGAGACCCCGCACCGCATCAAGTACCGCAGCCTGACGCGCTGATCAGCGCCCCGGGCAGCGGTCCAGATTGTTGATCGCCTCCTGGATGCGCTGGATGCGGTTTTCCGGGTTGGGGTGCGTGGAGAAGAACTCCGGCTGGCTCTGCCCGCCGCTGCCCGCCGCTGGCCTGCGCCAGGATCTCCATCACCCCGATCATCGCCTGCGGGTCATAGCCGGCCTCGTCCATAAAGCACACCCCGAAGAAGTCCGATTCGATTTCGTCATCGCGGCCGTAGCGCATGTTGATCAGCTGGCCCACCAGCACGGCCATCTGCGCCTGCTGCGCGCTGGAGGGATTGTTCGGGTCGTAGGCGGCGATGACCGCCGCCCCGGTCAGGCCCTCTGTCAGCTGCGCCCGGGCGATCTGCTCGGCCGAGTGCCGCCCGATCACATGCCCGATCTCGTGCCCCAGCACCCCGGCCAGCTGGTCGACGTTCTGCAGCTGGTCAAACAGCCCGGCGGTGATGAACACCTGCCCGCCGGGCAGCGCGAAAGCGTTGATCGTCTGGCTGTCGGCCAGCAGGTGGAACTCAAACTGGTAGTCGGACGAGCCGGCCGCCGAACTGCGGACGATGTTCTGCCCGACCTGGTCCACCAGGTTCTGGGCTTCCTGGTCCGGGTCCAGCCCGCCGAACTCGGCGGCCATCTGCGGGGCGGCCTCCAGCCCCATGACAATTTCCTGCTCCACCGTCAGGCCGACGTTCTGGACCTCGCCGGTAATGGGGTTCTGCTCCCGGGAGCTGAAGTATGTGAACAGTGATATCGCGGCCAGGACCAGAGCGATGATAATCCGCCCCGAAAACCTGCCGCCCGGCATCCTTCTTCGAACCATTCCCTCTCTCCTCCACAGCCAGACCGCCCGGCTCCTTCACCGGCCGTCTGGCTGTCTCTTATCTTGATATTGTTTATATATCGAAAAACCAATGTCAAATCAATCCGGAATTAACAGCCTCCCGGGTAGGACTTTCCCTAACCGCCCGCCGGGGTGACCCGTTTGGAATATACTTAACCGCATCCGGTCATAACCGATGCTCATATTCAAGAGGTGCGCTTATGTCACAAGCCATGCCAACCGCCCTGCCCCGCTGGGACCTTTCCAATGTCTACCCGGATCTGGAGTCGCCGGCGTACCAGCAGGATCTCGATCGCTTCCGCGAGGAAACCGCCCGCCTGCAGTCCCATCTGGACGCTGGTGACCAGGATTTCACCGCCCATCTGAGCGGTGCGGTGCAGGCCGCCAACGCGGCGCTGCTCACCGGGCGCACCCTGCGGGCCTACCTCAACTCCTTTGTCTCCACCGATTCCTACAACACGCTGGCCCTGCGCAAGCTCTCCGAGTTCGAGCAGCTGCACGTGGAGCTGCAGAAGCAGTTCACCCGGCTGGAGGCCTGGATCGGCCGCAGCGCCGATCGTCTGGACCAGGCCATCGCGCAGGACCCGGTGCTGCGCGAGCACGAGTTCTACCTGCGCGAAGCGTCCGAGCAGAGCCGCTACCTGATGAGCGAAGCCGAAGAGACCCTGGCGGCCGAGCTGAACCTGAGCGGCGGCAACCTCTGGTCCAAGCTGCAGGGCGCAGTGGTATCCCAGCTGAACGTGCCCTTCGCCGAAAACGGCGAGGAGAAGCAGGTTCCGGCCACCACGCTGATCAACTACCGTTCGCATCCCGACGCGGATGTGCGCCGCCGGGCCTACGAGACCGAGATGAAGGCCTGGGAGCAGGTGCGCAACCCGCTGGCCGCCGCCATGAACGGTATCAAGGGCACCGTCATCACCCTGGACCGCCGCCGCGGGCGCGAAGACGCGCTGCACTCGGCCATCGACGCCGCCCGCCTGGACCGGAAGACGCTGGATGTGATGCTCTCGGTCATGCGCGAGTCCTTCCCCATGTTCCGGCGCTACTTCCGCGCCAAGGCCGCCCATCTGGGCAAGGAGAAGCTGGCCTGGTATGACCTGTTCGCTCCGGTGGGCAAAATCCAGACCGAGTTCAGCTATGCGCAGGCGCGTGACTTCGTGCTGCGCCATTTCGAGGCCTTCTCACCCGATCTGGCCGTCTTCGCCGCCCGCGCCTTTGACAATAACTGGATCGACGCCGGACCGCGCGACGGCAAACGGGCCGGGGCTTTCTGCATGGCCGTCCCCGGCGTGAAGGAATCCCGCGTGCTGAGCAACTTCGACGGCTCGCTGGACCAGGTCTTCACCCTGGCGCACGAACTGGGCCACGCCTTCCACAACGACTGCATGTTCGCCGCCGGGCGCACCGAGCTGCAGCGATCCACCCCGATGACCCTGGCCGAGACCGCCTCCATCCTGTGCGAGACCATCGTGGTCAACGCCGCGCTGAAGGAAGCCAAAGACCGGCAGGAAGAGCTGGCCATCCTGGAGTCCTCGCTCAACAACGCCTCGCAGGTGATTGTGGATATCTATTCACGCTTCCTGTTCGAAAAGGAAGTCTTCGAGCGCCGCGCCAAAGCCGAACTGTCGGCCGAGGAGCTGTGCGAGATCATGGAGTGGGCGCAGCGCGAGACCTACGGCGACGGCCTGGACGAGCGCTACCTGCACAAATACATGTGGACCTGGAAGCCCCACTATTACTCCACCGGCCTGTCGTTCTACAACTTCCCCTACGCCTTCGGGCTGATGTTCGGCATCGGCCTGTACGCCATCTACCTGGAGCGCGGACCGGCCTTCGTCACGGATTACAGGCGGCTGCTGTCCTCCACCGGCATGGCCCGCCCCGCCGACCTGGCCGCCGGGTTCGGCATTGACCTGAGCAAGCCGGACTTCTGGGAGCGCAGCCTGCAGGTGGTCGCCAGGCAGGTGGACCAGTACGAGGGGAAGTAAGGCTTCCCGACTACGGGCCAGTATTTGACCCTATGAAGACAGGCGCCCCGGAAGACCGGGGCGCTTTGCTTTCTGCTGCTTACCGCGGGCTGGCGGATTCACCTGTGATACAATGACGGCCTGACTCTGACCAGGTGACCCGCTCTTGACTCAGCCGCAAAACAACGCCCCCAGCCGCAGGACCATCCTGACCATCCTCCTCAGTCTGGTGATCTTCGCCGGGCTGACCTTCTTCCTGGCTCATGACATGGACCGCTTCCAGTCGCTCATCCGGCAGAGCGGCCTGGCCGGCATTTTGATTGGCCTGGTACTTTACACCCTGCTGGGGGCCACGGTGATCCCCTCCGAACCGCTCACCATGCTCTTTGGCGCGCTGTTCGGCCCCCTGGCAGCCACCGTCATCGCCGGAACGGGCAATGTGCTCGCGGCGGTGGTGGAATATTACATCGGCAGCAAGCTGGCAGGGGCCGGCGGGTTCGTCGAGCGCAAGGAAAAGCTGCCCTTCGGGCTGGGCCGGCTGCCGGTCGATTCGCCCGTGTTCCTGATCGCCGGGCGAATGGTGCCCGGGGCCGGACCGAAGCTGATTAGCGTGCTGGGCGGCTGCTGCCGGGTGCCCATGGTGCGCTACCTGTGGACCACGGCCATCCCCACCTACATCGGCGCGGCGCTGTTCGCCTACGGCGGCTTCGGCCTGCAGCGGCTGGACGTGGTTGCCTGGTTCCAATCGCTGTTCTAACCCTGTAATAAAAGACGCTCCAGACTGCACTCACCCGCGTTTTGACGCGGGTGTATTTTTCCCTTTTCTATTCGCCGTTTTTGACAAATTCTTCCATTTCCATGCAAAACTCCCCGGTCGTTCCGTAATAATTCGTCTCCGTCAAGATGTTGTTGTAGGAAAAAGACAAAAGTATAATTACCGGGTGCGTCATCCGAGGTCGGAATCACCCCGTTTCTTCGAGAAATAATCCCTTTCTTCGTTGACGACCAGAGGGAAGCGTGATAAATTTGGCGCCTGTCCCTCACGGGGGATGTCGCACATATTTTGCTGAAGGAGAGAGTGAGTTGTCCCGCAATTCCGTGTTTTCCCGTCTGCTTGTGATCGGAGTCTTGCTTGGCCTGGTGCTGAGCGCTTGCGCGGCCCCAACCGCGCAGGTCGGACAGGAGACCGCGTCCCCCGCCGCTGAAGAGCGCTCATTGGTGATCGGTCTGGCCACCGAACCGGTTTCCCTGGACCCGGCCGCCGGGTTGTACATTGCCGAACAGTTCCTCCTCATGAACATCTACGACCCGCTGATCTGGGCAGACCAGGAGCTGAACCTGCACCCCGGTCTGGCAACGGACTGGAGCAGCAGCGAAGACGGCACCGAGTTTACCCTGAACCTGCGCCAGGATGTCGTCTTCCATGACGGCACCCCCTTCAACGCTGACGCGGTGAAGTTCGCCTTCGACCGCGCTCTGAACCCGACCAACGCTGCCGCCACCGCGCCCACCCTGCTGGCCGGCTATGTTGAAACCAAAGTGGTGGACGAAGACACCGTGGTGGTTCGCTTCGATATCCCCAAGCCGACTTTTCTTGAGGACCTCACCCGCGTCTGGCTGATGATCCCCTCCCCCGCCGCTGTGGAACAGTGGGGCGAGGATTACGGCCAGCACCCGGTCGGCACCGGCCCGTTTGTGTTCCAGGAGTGGGCCGCGCAGGACCACATCACCCTGACCCGCAACCCCAACTACAACTGGGGCCCTGAGTTCTCCACCCATTCCGGACCGGCCCGGCTGAGCGAGATCACCTTCCGCTTCCTGCCTGAGGCCGCCACCCGTCTGACCGCCCTGCAGTCCGGCGAGGCGCAGGTGGTCGAGGAGCCTGCCTACCAGGAGGCCGCCAGCCTGGCCGAGGACCCGGCCTACCGCCTGGAGACCTTCACCGCCCCCGGCATGACCTCGCACATGATGATCAACGTCGAGAAAGCCCCCACCGACGACATTCTGGTGCGCCAGGCGCTGATCTACGCCGTCAACCAGGAAGAGCTGGTCCAGACCGCCTTCTTTGGCATGCAGAACCCGGCCCACAGCGTGCTTTCCCCCACCACCTGGTCCTATGACGAACAGGCCGCCAGCCTGTACAGCTACGACCCCGAACGGGCTGCCGAGCTGCTGGATGAGGCCGGCTGGGTGGACAGCGACGGCGACGGCATTCGCGAGAAGGACGGACAGAAGCTGACCATCGACTACCCTGCCCTGCCCGCCTACGAAGAGGCCTACATGGAACTGCTGGCCGCCTACCTTAATCAGGCCGGCTTTGAAGTGACCATCACCCGCATGGACGACGCCGGCATCTACGAGTATTCCAACGCCGGCAACCACAACATCGTCAACATGGGCTGGATCAGCCGCGATCCGTCGGTGCTGAGCATCGTCTACCACTCGGACAACATCGAGCTCGGCTCCGCCTTCACGCGCTTCCGCAGCGAAGAGCTGGATTCGGCCCTGGAGCAGGCTGCCGTCAGCCTGGACTCCGCGGAACGGGAAGAACTGTACCGCCAGGCCCAGCAAATCATCATGGAAAATGCCCTGGTGATCCCGGTGCACACCTACAACCGGGTGATGCTGATGCAGGCCGGCGTGCAGGGCTGGCGCTTCGACGCCGAGGGCTTCCCTTACCTGTACGAAGTCACCCTTGAGCCTTAAGTAAGCATGTGGCAGTACCTCGGCCGGCGACTGCTGGTATCTCTTGCTGTGTTACTGGGGGTCTCCGCGCTGACCTTCTCCATGCTGCATCTTGTGCCTGGCGACCCGGTCCATGCGATGCTGGGTCGCCAGGCCGTTACAGCCGAGCGGGCCGAAGAACTTCGCGCCCAGCTCGGCTTAAATGATCCCCTCCCGGTGCAGTACGCCAACTACCTGACAAAAGCGCTGCGCGGGGACCTGGGCCGCTCGATCCGGTCCAACCGGCCGGTGGCCAGCATGATCGCCGAGCAGCTGCCCAGCACGCTGATGCTGGCGGCCGCGTCCATGATCGTCGCCATCGCCATCGGTGTGCCGCTTGGCTCGCTGGCCGCGCTGCAGCAGAACCGCTGGACCGACACGCTGATCATGATCGGCGCCATCAGCGGCGTCTCCATCCCTTCTTTCTTCCTGGCGCTTCTGCTGATCCTGCTCTTTTCAGTCTCTCTGGGATGGCTGCCGGGCACCGCTTCCACCAATGACTTGCGCGGGCTGGTCCTGCCGGCCCTGACGCTGGGCCTGGGGGAGGCCGCGGTCATCACCCGCCTGGTGCGCGCCAGCCTGCTGGAGGTGCTCCACCAGCCCTACCTGTGGACCGCCCGGGCCAAAGGCGCGGACGAGAAGCGGGTGCTGTGGGAGCATGCCTTCCGCAACGCCCTGATCCCGGTGGTGACCATGCTCAGCCTGCAGCTGGTCTACCTGCTGGCCGGATCGGTGGTCATTGAGAATATCTTCGCCCGTCAGGGGATCGGCCGGCTGGCGGTCACCGCCATCCAGAACCGCGATTTTCCCCTGGTGCAGGGCGTTGTCCTCTTGATCGCCACCACTTACGTGGCGATCAATACCCTGACGGACCTGAGCTACGCGGTGCTGGACCCGCGCATCCGGTTGAAATGATGGTGAAGAAGGCCCCCGCAACCGTCTTTGTGAAGGAGCAGCCGGTGCTCCTTTCCGTTCCACGCCCGGAGATCAGGAGGCGCGTTCGCATGCAGCCGGGCGGTTGGATCGGCCTGTGCCTGCTGCTGCTTCTGGGCGGGATGGCCCTTATGGCACCCCGCCTGGCCCTGCAGTCTCCGCTCGTGGTTGAACCAGGCGCGGCCTTCACGCCGCCCGGTCCGGAACACTGGATGGGTACCGACAACTTCGGCCGGGACGTGTGGTCCCGATTTTTATACGGCGGGCGGATCTCCCTGATGGTCGGCGTGATTGCCATGGCCATCAGCGCCACCACCGGCACGCTGCTGGGCGTGGTGGCCGGGTATTACGGCGGCAAGGTGGACAGCCTGCTGAGCTGGATCACCGAAGTGCTGCAGGCCTTTCCGGGCATCCTGCTGGCGCTGGTGATTATCGCCATTCTGGGCAGCGGCATTTTCAACGTGATGGTGGCCGTGGGTATCGCTTCGATTCCCTCTTTCATGCGCCTGTCGCGCGGACAGGTGCTGCGCGTCAAGGAGTTCGGCTACATCGAGGCGGCCCGCTCGCTGGGCGCCAGTGACGCGCGCGTTCTGTTCCGGCATATTTTGCCCAATATTCTCCGCCCGCTGCTGGTCCTGGTGACCCTGGGCATGGGCGGGGCCATTCTGGAAGGCGCTTCTCTCTCTTTCCTGGGGCTGGGCGCCCAGCCGCCGGATCCGGAGTGGGGCGCCATGCTGAGCGCCGGCCGGGCCTTCCTCAGCCGCGGCTGGTGGATCGCTGTTTTTCCCGGGCTGGGTATCTTCCTGGCTGTTCTGGGTATCAATTTATTTGGTGACGCGATCGGCGACCTGCTCGACCCGCGCAGTCAAAACCAAAATAACAGGTAAGCTGGTAAGAATGAAAAAGTTTATCTTGATGAATGCCGACATCTGGACCGGCAGTCCTCGCCAGCCCGGAGCCGAAGCGCTGGTGGCCGAAGACGGCCGCATTGTTCATATCGGCACCAGCGCGGAAATCGCCGCCGAAATTGCCCCGGGTGACGAGGTGCTGGACGCGAAAGGCCGCCGGGTGGTGCCCGGGTTTATCGACACACACGTGCATTTCACTCTGACCGGGCTGGGCCATCTGGTGATCAACCTGGACGGCGTGGACTCGCTGCAGGCTGTGCAGGAGCGGCTGCGCCTCCACCACGAGCGCTACCCGGGCGATTCGCTGCTGCTGGCGCTCAACTTCCAGCCCGAGCTGAACCCGCAGAAGCGTTTCCCCACCCCGGAGGAGCTGGACGTGGCCTGCGGCGGCCGGCCGGTGTACGTCATGGACCGCTCGGCGCACTGGTCGGCGGTCAACCGGGCCGCCTTTGCCTTGCTGGACATGCCCGCTGACACGCCCGGCGTGCTGCGGGATGAGGCCGGTCAGTTCACCGGCGTGCTGACCGACCAGGCCAACACCGCCGCGCTGGAGCAGTTCTGGCAGCTGTTTTCCCGGCAGGTGGGCCTGAAAACCGCCATCCAGAAGGCCAGCCATGAGGCGGTCCGCGGCGGAATCACCACCGTGCACGCGCTGGAGGAGTGGCCTTCGGTCCCCACCCTGCTCTCCTACGAGCCAGTGCTGCCGGTCAGCCTGGTCATTTATTCCCAGACCCGCAAGGTCTCAGCGGTGTGTGAAGCCGGCCTGCGCCAGATCGGCGGCTGCGGCTCGGTCATGCTGGACGGCGACTTTTCGCCCCACACGGCCGCGCTGCTCGAGCCGTACACCGACGCCCCGCACCAGCACGGCACGCTGTATTACGAGGATAATGAGCTGTACGAGTACATCCTGCAGGCACATCTGAACGGGCTGCAGGTGGCGCTGCACAGCGTGGGTTCGGCGGCCATTGAGCAGCTGCTCCGGGCATATGAGCGCGTGCTGCGGGAACACCCCCGCAAGGATCACCGCCACCGCATCGAGCACTTTGAACTGCCCGCCCCCGGCCACGCCGAGCGCGCGAAGAAGCTGGGCCTGTGCCTGGCGCTGCAGCCGGCCTTCAACCACTTTTGGCCGCACCACGGCGAATACCCCTCCGTCATCGGGCCGGACCGGGCCAGGATGGTGGACCCGCTGGGCAGCCTGGTGAAGGAGGGCCTGACGGTGGCCATCGGCTCGGACAGCCCCGTGACCCCAATGAACCCGATGCTCTCCATCCACTCCGCGGTCAACCACTCCAACCCCTCGGAGCGGGTGGACGTGGAAACCGCCCTGCGGCTGGCCACGCAGGCCGGAGCCTACCTGGCGTTCGAGGAGGGCATCAAAGGTACGCTGGAGGTCGGCAAGCGGGCGGACCTGGTCGTGCTCTCCGAAGACCCGCTTCAAGTGGCCCCCGAACGGCTGCGGGAAATCGAGGTGCTCTGGACGGTCAACCAGGGCAATATCGTCTACACCGCCGGGGAGGGGGAATGAGCCTGTTCAACGGTGCCCCTGTGCTGATCACCGGCGGCCACACCGAAACGGCGCGCGCCATTGCGCTGGCCCTGGCCCGTGCCGGCGCCGGGATCGCGCTCACCGGCATGCCCCCGGAGCGCATCGAGGACGCCGCCGGCGAGGTGCTGCGGGCAGGCGGTCAGGCGCTGGCGCTGCCCGCCGACCTGACCCGGCCCGAATCAGCCGGCCAGGTGATCGAACAGGTTATCGCCAGTTTCGGCCGGATAGAAATCCTGGTGCTGATCTCCTCCGTGTGGGGCGGCGGCTACCTGCACGAACACAACCTGCTCACCTGGCAGCGGGTGCTGGACGCCAACCTGAACGCGCCCTTCTACCTGCTGCGCCGCGCTCTGCAGGAGATGCGCCGCCAGCGCAGCGGGCAGGTGCTGGTAATGAACTCCGAGTCCGCGCTGGACACCTACCCCATGGACGGGATTTACGGTGTGTCGCTGCACGCGCTGGACGCCATGGCACAGGCCGCAAAGGTGGAGAACGCCAGCCACGGCATCCGGGTAACCAGCCTGTACACCGGCGTGGTCCTATCGCCGAACAGCCTGTCGGTCGGCGAACCGGGCCTCTACCCGGACGAGGTCGCCCGCTGGGCGCTGGCCTGCCTTTCGCAGCCGCCGGAATGGTCTTCACCGGGACCCATCCGGGTCGTGCCCGGGCAGGAGCCGCTCGCCGGCGAGTGAAGTCCGCTCAGCGCACCCGCACGATCACGGTGAACTGCCTGCGCCCGCTGCTGAAGCGGAACACGTAGGTCATTTTGCGGTAGTACTGCCCGGGGCGAAGCGGCAGCTGGCCCCGTTCCAGCACGCGGCGCTGGTCTCCGACCAGGTCCGAGATTTCATAGCTGGCCTTATCCCAGCGGATTTTGGCCAGCTCTTCGTTCACCGCCGGGATCACCTTCTGAGGGGAATCGACGTCCCGCTGCACAATGGCGCTGTGGGCCGCAAGGCCCCCCTCGGCCGCCAGCTCAGCCCGCGGGCCGACGCCGCTCTGGTTGTAGCCGGCGACCATGTAGCGCAGGGATTCTTCCTGCGCTGCCGGGGTGAGCGCGAAAACCGGCTTTGCCGTCTTGCCCAGCAGCTTTTCGCTGCCGTCCGCATGGGTCTGGAACACCAGGTAGCCGTCCACCTCATCGCCCTGCGGCGGGGACCAGCGCAGGCGGGAAGCGCCGCCTTTGCGCTCCTCGTGCAGATCAGCCGGGGCAGAACGGACCGGCTCGGGCATGCGGAAGGGCACCTGTTCCCAGGGACCTTCGCCGCCGTCAAAAAGCGCCCGCACCTCTACCAGGTGTTTGCCTGGTGAAACGTCCTCCAGGGTCACGCTGGTCTGGTAGCTGATCTGGCTGGCGCCGTCCAGCCGGACTTCATAGCCGCGCGCTCCGGCTGCCGCCCGCCAGCGGACTTCCATCCGCTTCCAGCCGTCTCCGGGACCGACGGTTGGCCGCAGTGCGCCCTGCCCGCCTGTCCCCGGGCGGAGTATGGACCCCAGCAGTCCCCCCTGCCCGCCTGTCCCCGGGCGGAGTATGGACCCCAGCAGCGGAATCCGCCCGAAAACGCCCGCCAGCCCCTGCCCGGCCGGCTTCTCGTCCGCCGCAGCAGTCTCTTCAGGATGAGCCATCTCACCGGCTGGAGCTGCTCCTTCGACTGAAACAGGTTCTCCGGTTTTGGGTGGCTCCTCAGCCGGTGCAGGTTCTTCAACTGGATCTGGAGCAGGCACTGCGCCTTCAGCCGCCGCCATTGTCTCCTGGTCCATATCATCGGGCGCTGGAACCCCGGCTTCCAGGCGCTCGCCTTCCAGGTCTGGCGTTGGGCGGACGGGATTGTCTTCCGGGACGGATGAGGATTGGATGACTGCCAGTGACATGCGCTGCCTGCTTTCAGGCCGGGCAGGCGAGTCCGGCCCCGGCGCGTAATTTGTACCGCCGGCGGTTCGCTGCCCGGATTGGTTCTCCGAAGAGTTGTTGTGTAATCAGTTTAATCGATTCATTGGATTTCGGCAATCAGGCCGTATGCGCTTTACGATCCGGCGGCTCAGCGCGCCTGCTGACCTGTATCAGCTCCTCATACAACCGGTCAGCGCGCTTCCTCCGGCCGGTACACCCACCAGCCGGGCTGGTCGGGCCGGTCGCAGCACTGCATCACTTCCACCCGTCCCGGCTCCAGCCAGAGCACCGCCGGTCGGGCGGCGTAGTTGTAATTGGAGGACATGCTCAGCTGGTACGCGCCGGAAGCCGGCACCGCCAGCAGGTCACCGCGATGCACGGGCGGCAGCCAGATCTCCGGGATAAGCACATCGCCGGATTCGCAGAACTTGCCCACGATGCGCATGCGCCGGGACGGCTCGTCCGCAGCCCGCTGCACCACCCGGGCCGTGTAGCTGGCCTGATACAGCGCCACCCGCGGGTTGTCCGCCAGGCCGCCGTCGATGGCCACCACGCGGATGCCGTCCGGGGNNAAGAGACAGGTACAGCGCTACGCCGGAGCGCGCCGCCAGCCAGCGGCCTGGCTCCACCACCAGCTTCGGCAGGGGCCAGCCACGACGCTGGCATTCCTCTACCACCGTCTGGCTGACCGCTTTGATCCAGGGCTCCGCGCTGTCGTCGGGGTCGTGTTCGGTGTAGCGCACGCCCCAGCCGCCCCCCGGGCTGATCTCCTGCGGAATATAACCGGCGGCCTCCGCCGCTGCGAACATCCGCCGCAGCGCCTGGCGGTAGGGTTCCGCGTCGAAGATTTGCGAGCCAAGGTGCATGTGCAGGCCGGTCAGGTGAAACCACGAGCTGGCCAGCGCCTGGCGGATGCCGTTCTCCGCGTCGCCGTTTTCCACGTGCAGCCCGAACTTGCTGGCCCGGTGCGAGGTGGTGATGTGCGGGTGGGTGGAGACGTTCAGGTCCGGCGTGATGCGCAGCCAGATGCGCGCCCTGCGGCCAGCCCGCCGGGCCAGCTCCTCCAGCAGGGCCAGCTCGTCCAGGCTGTCAACCACAATCGCCTGGATGCCCCACTCCAGCGCAGCCAGCAGCTCCTCCTCGGACTTGTTGTTGCCGTGCAGGTGAATAACCTCCGCCGGAAAGCCGGCCTGTCTGGCCAGATGGATCTCCCCCAGGCTGACCACATCCGCGCCGGCGCCCAGCTCGGCCAGCTTGCAGGCGAAAGCGTAGGAGAAGTAGGCCTTGCTGGCATAAGCGACCATGGATGGAGACGGGTAATGGCGCTCCAGCAGCCCTGTCAGTGTGTCCAGCTGATGCCGGATGGTCTGCCCATCATACAGGTATAAAGGCGTGCGGTACTGGTCCGCCAGCTCGACCAGTGAATGGCCGGCGATGGTGAGTTCCCCCGCGGGCGTAATCTGTGCGGAGAGTGGGAAGAGGTTGAGCTGCTCTGATGACACCTGATCACCCCTTTCATCAGAATTGTTCAGCGGTGCTGTCATGATCTTACCAGTGTTGCGGCCGGTTGTACAGCCGGGCGGGGAGCGAATCACGAAACCGGCGCGGTGTAAATCGGGCATTTCCTACTATTAATGGGGGAATTCTCCTGATTGTCCGGATGTCAAATCCGGGTTATATTTAGGTACAAAATCTGGCCTTTCCGCCTATTGGGTATCATATCGAGTTTCGCCGTCGGGAAAGCCATCAGGTGGGGAATCGTGGTACAGAATAAAGTTAACCATAATGTCATTCGTGTTGTCATAGCGGACGATCATCCAATATTGAGACATCATATTCAGCATTTGTTTGCCAGTACAAAGGACATTCGAGTCGTGGGCGAGGCCGGCAACGGCTACGAAGCCATCCAGCTGGTCGAACAGCTCAACCCCGATATTCTGCTGCTGGACATTGAAATGCCGGAGATGAACGGCATCCTGGTGGCTAAAGTACTCGAAGCCATGTCCGCGGATGTAAAAACAGTCATTTTGAGCAGCTACTGCGACCGCGAGTTTGTTGAATCGGTCCTGCAGTACAGGGTCAGCGGGTATATTGTGAAGGACGACGCGCCGATGGTGCTGATCAGCGCCCTGCGCGAAATCGCCAGCAGCGGGAACCAGTGGTTCAGCCGGCGCATTCAGGAGGTCATGAACCTCTGAGCAGCCCTCCGCGGCCATGATCCTTAATAACTGGAGTATGCTATAGGGAAAAGAGATAATATCCGGGCTTCGGCCACATCACACCCGGCTGCGAGCCGCGCATCCAGAAAGGCATCCATGACGTCATTTCAAACCTGGCCTGGCAAGCCCCACCCCCTGGGCGCCACCTGGGATGGAGAAGGGGTCAATTTCGCTCTCTTTTCCGCGAACGCCGCCGGCGTCGAACTGTGCCTGTTTGACGAGACAGGCGAACAGGAAATCGCCCGCATTCCAGTTGAAGAGAAAACCAACCAGATCTGGCATATCTACCTGCCCGGGATCGGCCCCGGACAGCGCTACGGCTACCGCGTGGCCCCGGACAGCGCTACGGCTACCGCGTGTCCGGTCCCTACGAGCCGCACCACGGCCACCGCTTCAACCCGCAAAAGCTGCTCCTCGACCCTTATGCGAAGGCCATCTCCGGCCCCATTCGCTGGGACGATGCGCTGTACGGGTACACGGTTGGCAGCTACAGAGCCGACCTGAGCTTTGACCGGCGGGACAGCGCACCCTTCATGCCAAAATCCGTTGTGGTCGACCCTGCCTTCGACTGGGAGGGGGACGCTCCGCCGCGCATCCCACTGGACCGCACGGTGATCTACGAGACCCATGTCAAAGGCCTCACCATCCGCCACCCGGCGGTCCCCGAACCGCTGCGGGGCACCTATGCCGGGCTGGCCAGTCCTCCGATGCTGGAATACCTGCGCTCGCTCGGCGTAACCGCCGTCGAGCTGCTGCCGGTTCACCAGGCGGTCAGCGACCGCCACCTGCAGGAAAGCGGCCTGGGCAATTACTGGGGCTACAACTCGATCGGCTTCTTCGCCCCTGACGGGCGCTATTCCGCCAGCGGGACGGACGGCGGGCAGGTGCGCGAGTTCAGAGAAATGGTCAAGGCCCTGCACCGCGAAGGCATCGAGGTGATCCTGGACGTGGTCTACAACCACACCGGGGAGGGAAATCACCTGGGCCCGACGCTGTGCTTCCGCGGCATCGACAACGCCGCCTACTACCGGCTGGAGCCGGAGGACCGGCGCTATTACCGCGACTACACCGCCACCGGCAACACGCTCAACGTGATGCAGCCCCACGTGCTGCAGCTGATCATGGACAGCCTGCGCTACTGGGTGCAGGATATGCACGTGGACGGCTTCCGCTTCGACCTGGCCCCCGCCCTGGGCCGCGAGCATCACGATTTTGACCCGTACGGCTCCTTCTTTGACGCCGTGCGCCAGGACCCGGTGCTCTCGCAGGTCAAGCTGATCGCCGAACCGTGGGACATCGGCGAAGGAGGCTACCAGGTGGGCCGCTTCCCGCCGGGCTGGTCTGAGTGGAACGACCGCTACCGCGACGCCATGCGAGATTTCTGGCGCGGCGCCCTGAACCGGCCGGGCGAGTTCGCTGCCCGCCTGACCGGCTCAGCCGATCTGTTCGCTTCCTCTGGCCGCGGCCCGGCCGCTTCCATTAACTACATCACCGCCCACGACGGCTTCACCCTGCGCGACCTGGTAAGCTACGAGCGCAAGCACAACGAGGCCAATCTGGAAGGCAGTCGCGACGGCAGTAATGACAACCGCTCGGCCAACTACGGCGTCGAAGGCCCCACCCGCAGCCCTGCGATCAACCAGATACGCGCCCGGCAGGTGCGCAACCTGCTGGCCACGCTGGTGGTCTCGCAGGGGGTGCCCATGCTGCTGGGCGGAGACGAAATCGGGCGCACCCAGCGGGGCAACAACAACGCCTACAACCAGGATAATGAAATCTCCTGGTATGACTGGAACCAGGCCGACCTGGACCTGCTGGCGTTCACCCGCCAGTTGATCCGCTTCCGCCTGAAGCACCCGGTCTTCCACCGGCGTAAATGGCTCCTCGGCCAGGCTGCAGGCCCGGATGAATTGAAGGACAGCGGCTGGTTCACGCCGGACGGCCGGGAAATGGACGCCGGGGATTGGGGCAGGGAAGACCTCCGCTCGCTGGCCGTGTACCTGAACGGGAACAGCCTCCCCTACCGCGGCGAGCGGGGAGAGGAAATCCGGGACAACAGCTTCCTGATCCTGTTCAACACCGATCCATCTCCGGTGACCTTCACCTTGCCCGGGCCTGAATGGGGAGCGTGCTGGGCCAAGGAGATTGACACCTGCTATGACGCCGTCGGCGCCTTCAGCCAGCAGTTCCCGGCCGGCGGCACGGTCGAGCTGGACGGCCGCTCGCTGGTGGTGCTGCGGCAGGCCGGCTGACCGGCGGCTTCAACCCGGCCTCACCTGCCCTGTTGGTCCGCTCCTCAGCAGCGTCCACCTATGCTTCCCTGTCCAGTAAAGCCATGCGCCGGGAGTTTCCCGGCGCATGGATGCTGGTTTCATGCCGAGATCAGGACGCGTGTCCGGCCCAGCCCATGCGGCGCTTGATGGTCAGCGGCAGCCACTGGCGCACCACCTTCAGGATCGGGCTGGTTTCGCGCTTGATCGCCCGGGTCTGCCGGCGGAGCAGCGCCAGCCGCAGGTCATCGGCCGTCTTACCCGGGAAGTAGGTCACTCCCTGGCTGATGGTGAAGAGCACATGCGAGTCGCTGCCGCCGGTCTGAGCAACCGGCAGGTCCTTCACCAGGCGCTGCACCCGGTAGTTCGAGCCCTGCAGGATCAGCCCGGCGTTGTAGGCCTCCACGCCCACCAGAATCTCCTTCGCCTGCGGGTGGTCCAGCAGCGCCAGCAGGTTCGCCGCGCTGATGCCGTGCACGCCGCGCGCCATGGGATGGGCCGCCACGCACAGACCGCCCAGCTCGCCGACCCGCAGCACCGTTTCCAGCGCGGACAGCCCGGCTGGCACCCGTTCCTGGATGTACAATGCCAGGATGTGCCCGTCGCGGGAAGTAATTTCGCAGCCCGGCACTACGTCCAGGCCGTACACGGGCGCAAGTCGCATGGCTTCCAGCGCCCCGTCAATTTCATCATGATCGGTAATCGCAATGACAGACAGGTCGGTGAATTCGCTCGTATATTGTAAAATGCTGGGGATGGAAAACACGCCGTCATGGCTGTAAGTGGAATGAATGTGCAAATCTGCGTAACCCATAATGTTCCTAACCCGGTAATTATTAACCGTACTGGTATAAAATACCGGCCTAGGATACCAGACGCAGGCTGCAAATGGCTTGCGCGGACTTTTCAATTCCCTTACAGAGACGTAAAGCCCCGGCAGGGTATCTTTTCCCGGCCAGGCGCATCTTATTTTCAGACCAGATCAGAGGATTACCAGTGGCTCAAAGAATGTTGACTCACCGAACCCGGCCAGACTCCCTCCGCCGCACGCTGGGCTACGCCATGATCGCGGCCGGCGCGCTGCTTTCGCTGCTTATCGTCGTGCTTCTCATCCTTTCCACGCGGTCTCAGCCGCTGGCCCCGCCGAAGGTCGGCGCGCCGCTGGGCGATTTTACCCTGCAGAACCTGAACGGAGAGAATGTCAGCCTGAAGAATTACGCCGGGAAAACCGTGCTGATCAACATCTGGGCCAGCTGGTGCGGACCCTGCCGGGCGGAGATGCCCTATCTGGAAGAGTATTACAGCGCCCACCGCGACCAGGGCTTCACCATCCTGGCGCTGAACGCCGGCGAGTCCCGCGACACCGCAGCTGCCTACATCGAGGAGATCGGCGCCACTTTCCCCGTCGTACTGGACCCGCGTAAAGAGGTGGTCTCACAGCTGGGCGTGAACAACTACCCCACTTCCATACTGATCGGCGCGGACGGCGTGGTCAAAGCGGTGCGCATCGGCCTGCTCACGCCCGAACTGCTGGAGCGCACGGTCACTCCGCACCTCTCCCGCTGAACCGATCAACGTGTGGTTCAGGAGCCTGTGCTGGCGTAATGGCGCAGGCCGAACAGCCACAGGCGGTAGCCGATCGCCAGTACCACGACGGCCACCAGCGGACTGAGCAGCGCCAGCGTCCCGCCGGGCCGGCCGAGCAGGTAGCTGGCCGGGTAGAAGGAAGCGAACCCGTAGGGGATCAGCCAGGTGAGCAGGATGCCGATGGCGCGCGGATAGATGCTCAGCGGGAACTGGGCAAAAAGGTGATTGTCAAACACCAGTCGGGTGACCGGGACCGAATCCATGATCCAGAAGGCGCTGACCGCGGTGATCAGGTTCAGCCCGATGAAGATCAGCCCGCCCGAGATGACCATCACGACCAGCAGCAGGACGCTGAGCGAGGTCCAGGCGATCTCCAGCCGGCCCGAAGCAAAGATCAGCAGCGCCGCCCCGACCAGGAAGTTGCCGATCCCGTCGTGGCAGAAGCGGTCGGCCAGCAGGTGAAACAGCGGATCGATCGGCCGCACCAGGAAGCGGTCAAACCCGCCGCTGCTCTTTCTGCGCCACCCGGTAGATTTTGCTCAACTCTTCCGTCTGAATGACTGGCATTGTTTTCCTTACCAGATGCCCGGTAGATGGCGCCTGAGCAGTTTTTTACGTAAGTGGCGAGAATACACCTATTTTTCAGGCTGGACCTGCCTTTTGAAGGGATCGATTCACTGGCTCTTTAACAGAAAAGAACGGGGTTGAACCCGTTCATTTCCCTTAGTCTCCCGGCCGCTCTTCCTGCCTCGAGTGGTAGAGGTGGCATTCCCCCATTTTCCCTCTACAGCTCTATGACCCGATCTCGGAAGTCAATAAAGCTGGTCCGTTCGACTGAACTCATTATCCGGAGAATCGCACTCTCTGCCTACTGTGGCTTTCCCTACGCTATAGGTAGGGAAATTCCTACTCACAACAGAAGTACGATCCAGTTGATCTTATTCTAGGAAAAGCTTGTTAATGAAGTGTTAGATTTCTACGCGGAAAGATAAGAGGTATATAAGAGCGCGGCAGGTGGTGGCCCTGCCGCGCTCTGCCTCGGGGGTGGATCACCCCTCCTGATGCCCGTTTCCACGGCGGAAGAAGACCAGGTACAGCCCCGCCAGGATCAACCCGAGCGGCCACAGCTGGCCGGTGACCTCGAGCGCCTTCAGACCGGTCTGCCCGGAGAGGAGCGCCGCGCCGACCGCCCCGATGATGCCGCCGGGGATGAGCGGCCAGGCCTGCCAGCCCTCGCGGCCGTTGGTGATCAGCGAGAGCAGGCTGATCAGCACCCAGGCGCCGGCGAATGCCAGCAGGAAGATGCCGCCTTCGGCGCTGTCGTTGATCGCTGCGAAGGGACCCTCCACCAGGTAGGCGCCCGCGGCCACACCGGCGATCAGGCTGCCGGGGATGATCAGGCCAAAGGAGCGGGTGGCCAGACCCCAGACCAGGAAGATGGCGGCCAGTCCCGCCAGAAACAGCGGTCCTTCGGCCTTAACGTACTGCGCCAGCAGGATCAGCCCGCCGATCGCCACCAGCATCATACCGGTGAGCAGCCGGCCGGTGCCTTTGCGCATTCCACTTTCGATACTCTGGTTGTTCATTTCATTTCTCCTGACTTCATTCCGGCGGTTCAGCCGGTTGGTTTTTACATGCTGATGGTACAACCGGACGTCCGGCACATCAGGTGCCGGACGTCACGAACCGGGGTCAGGAGAAATGTGTGACCGTCACGCCCTGGCCGTGCCTACAGCAGGCCCAGCTCTCTCGCCCGCAGCGCGGCCTGGGTACGGTCGCTCACGCCCAGTTTGGCCAGGATATTGGTGACGTGGTTCTTGACCGTGCCTTCCGCCAGAACCAGCCGGGCGGCGATTTCCTTATTCGTCGCGCCGGTGGCCAGCAGCCGCAGGATTTCACCCTCACGGGGGGAGAGCGGCTCCACCAGCTCACGCGCCCAGGTCGGGGACTGCTCGGACAGGCGGGCGAACTCGGCCACCACTTTTACCGCCACCGACGGCTGGAGGAAGGATTCGCCCCGCGCCGCGGCGCGGATGGCCTCATAGAGCTTGTCCGTGGGCGCGTCCTTGAGCAGGTAGCCGATCGCGCCGGCCCGCAGCCCGTCGAACACAGCGGCGTCCTCGTCGAAGGTGGTCAGCACGATTACCCGGCAGTCGGGCAGGATACAGCGCATCCGCCGGGTAGCCGCAGCGCCGTCCAGCACCGGCATGCGCAGGTCCATCAGCACCACGTCCGGCTTCAGCGCGGCGGCTTTGCTCAGCGCTTCTTCGCCGTCTGCCGCCTCACCAACAATGAGGAAGTCCGGCTGGGAGGAAAGCAGCAGGCGCAGCCCATCCCGGAACATGGTCTGATCGTCCACCAGCAGCAGTCGAATGGGTTGGGATGGGTTCATGGCACTATCCTGGCACTTCCATGGTCAGCATGAAGCCTTCTCCGGGCCGGGTGGCGATGTTCAGCGACCCGCCCAGCATCTCGCAGCGCTCGCGCAGCCCCAGCAGGCCGAATCCGCCGGCCGGGCTGTCCGCGCCTTTGCCGTCATCCTGCAGGCGGATGCGGACGGAGTCCTCCAGAAACTCCAGATGCAGGTCCACCCGCTTCGCCTGCGCGTGCTTGCACACGTTGGTCAGCCCTTCCTGGACCATGCGGAAGCAGGCAAACTCCACCTCCTGCGGCAGGCTGCGCGGTTCGCCGTTCACGGTCAGGCGGGTCTGCAGGCCGGTGGCCCTCACGTCCGCCAGCAGCAGGCGGATGGTCTCCTCCAGCGGGCGGCTGGAAGTCGGATCGGCCCGCAGCGCGGAAATGGAGCTGCGCACGTCCGCCAGCGCCTCCTGCGTCATCTGCTGGGCCTTGGACAGGGCTTCGCGGCTCAGCTCCGGGTCCTGATCCAGCCGGGCCTGTGCGGCGCGGATCTGCACGTTGATGGCGGTCAGGTAATGGCCCAGCCCGTCGTGGATTTCGCGGGCCAGGCGGTTGCGCTCGCGAGTCATCGCCAGTTCTTCCACCCGGGCAGCATACTCGCGCAGCTGCTCGTGCGCCTCGGCCAGCTCCAGGCGTGCCTGCTGCTCGCGCCGGGTCAGCTGGGTGAAAGCCAGCACAAACACCAGCGCCGCCAGCAGGATCGGCCCGTTGGACCACACCGCCGCCATGCCAAACAGCCAGTAAAGGGGCGCTATCTGCACCACCCAGATCAGGGCGGTCATGCCCAGCGCGGCCGGGCTGGAGAACAGCTCCAGCGCAGTGGAGGCCATGGGCAGCAGCACCAGCCAGGCCAGCCCGCGGGTGAAATAGATGATGGCCCCGCCCAGCGCCAGCTGGAAGAGGAAGTAGACGATCCGCAGCGGACCCGGCGGGTATTCCAGCAGCAGCCGCTCCCCGTAAATCCCGATCGCGAGGTAAATCAGGCTCAGCAGGATCACCCGCATGATCTCGGCGGCGCGCAGCCCCGGACCCCACCCGGCCGCGTAGACCACAAAGGAGGCCAGCATCAGCACTGCGAAGGCCATTTCGCTGCCGGTGAGTTTTTTCTGGAAGATGGGGATGGGGTTCAACAGAGCGCTGCCAGTCTGGTCTGGATCTCAAGTCCTATTGTAGCACGCCCTTCCCGGGAACCGGTCCAGACAGGCCGGAATTATCCTTCGCCCCCATCCGGATGCTGCGGCCGGGGCACGACCACCCGCGCCAGCGTGCCCTTCCCCGGCTGTGAGTGCAGGAACAACTCCCCGTCGATGATTTCCACCCGCTCGCGCAGCCCCAGCAGGCCCAGGTGCCCCTCGCGGGCCAGCTGAACCCAGTCCCGCGAAGTGTCAAATCCCACACCGTCGTCCTGCACGGTCAGCGCGGCCTTCTCGCCGTCCAGCTCCAGGGTGACGTGCACCTCACTGGCCCGGGCGTGCTTCATGATGTTGTTCATCAGCTCCTGGTAGATGCGGTAGAGCGCCAGGCGCAGGTCCACCGGCAGGGAACGGCGCTCGCGGGCCAGGTGCAGCTGGAACTTGATCTCCGGGTGGCGTTCTGCCAGCTGGCTGCAGTGGGTGCGGATGGCGCGGTCCAGCCCGAAGCTCATCAGCGCCGGCGGGCGCAGGTCGTGCAGCACCCGGCGGATCTCCTCCACCTGGTCCATCAGTGTGGTCTGGATTTTGCGCAGGGTCTCCTGCTTCTGCGGGTCTTCCTCCGCTTCGATGGCGTGCTGCAGGTTGAAACTGGCCACCAGCAGTTCCTGAACCGGCCCGTCGTGCAGGTCACGGGCAATCTGGATGCGCTCGGACTCGCGGTTCTCCAGCATGCGGCGCTGCACTTCCGTCTTGGCGGCGAACTCCATGCGCTGCCGCTCCAGCTGGCGCAGCTCGGTCACGTCGGTGAAAGCCACAATCAGGCCGATGACGTGGCCTTCCAGATCGCGGTACGGCTTGGCGTTGACGTCGAAATAGTGGGTCGCGCCTTCCAGGTCGAGCGCGATTTCCCGTCGCTCGCCCAGGCCGGTCTCCAGCACATGCCGCTTGAAGGCCATCAGTTCAGCCGCTACCCCAGCCGGAAAGATTTCATCGTCCCTGCGCCCAAGGACCGACTGCACGTCATAGCTGCCCCAGCTGGCGCTAATCCAGGTGTAGCGCAGATCCAGGTCGGTTGTGTAGACGAAAATCGGCGTGTCCTCCAGCGCGGCCCGGTAGCGCTGCTCGCTGGCTGCCAGTGCTTCCGAGGTGCGTAGCAGCTTCTCCTCCACCATCTTCAGATGGTGGATGTCGGTGAAGTAGCCGAACCAGCGCTCCACCCGCCCTTCCTCATCCCGCACCGGAACCGCGCGGGCCAGGTGCCAGTGATAGTCACCGTCCGCGGCGCGGAAACGGAACTCGGAACTGTAGGTTTCGCCCGTTTGGACGACAGCGTTCCACAGATCCAGCACCCGCTCGCGGTCTTCGGGATGGACCGCCTCCAGCAGCTGCCACTGGCCCTGCTCATTCAGGGTGATGTCGGGGATTTCATGAAAGCGCTGGTTGATGTAATCCACCACGCCGTCAGCCCTGGCCGACCAGACCAGCTGCGGCATGGCGTTGGCCAGCTGGCGGAAGCGGGCCTCACTCTCCCGCAGCCGGGCCTCGATAGTCTTGCGCCGGGTGATGTCCTCGGTCGAGCCGACCACACGTACCGGCTTTCCCTGCGAATCGCGCACCACATAGCCCCGGTCATGGACGAACACCCAGTGGCCGTCCTTATGCCTGATGCGGTACTCATAGCTGTAGGTATCCGCCTCGCCTGAAGCCACCCGGTTGAATTCGGGCATGATGCGGGCGTAATCCTCCGGGTGAATGCGCTCGCGCCACCAGCTTTCATCACCCGGAATATCGGCCACATTCACCCCCAGCAGGTCCTCAATGGCGGCGGAGTGGAAAACCGTGCCGGTGCGCAGATCCCAGTCGTAGACCACGCCGGTGACCGCCTGGGAGGCCAGATGAAAGCGCTCCTCCATCTCCTCCAGCGCCTGGGTGATGCGCTTCAGATCCGCCAGCGCCGCTTCCAGCTCAGACACGCGCTGCAGGGCTTTGTCCAGCTGCTCTCTCAGGCCGCGCTCGGCCTGGCTGTGCATCACCGCGAAGCGGATGCTGCGTTCCAGGTCCTCCGGGGTCACCTCACCGGTCACCGTGTAATGGAAGACCCCGGTTTGAACGGCCTGCAGGTTGTGCTCCCGCTCCTCTCCGCCGCCCAGAATGACAGCCGGCAGGCGGCACCCGGCTGCGGCGATGGCCGCGGCCAGTTCCGTGCCGGGGCGGTCGGCAATCCTCCCGGCGATCAGGATGATGTCGTAGGCTTCCGTCCGGGCGGCGCGCAGCCCCTCGTCCCACTGTCTGGCCCATTCCAGAATGTAGCGGCCGGGGCGGACCCTGTTGAGGTCCTGCTGGATTTGATAAAACGTCTCCGGATTCGCATCCACTACCAGGATGCGCCAGATGTAATCGTTCACCTGCTGGTTACCAATTGGGTCAGACATGTCTTCCTCACCAGGCGCACCCCTGCGCCAATCGATGACCAACCCACACCGGCCGGCTGGCCGGTTTCATCGGTAATCGCAGCCCGTTAATGACCGGTATTCGCCATGGCAATGATCATTCCCCCTGGATTGTTATCTTTATTGATTTTTTATCATTCTAGCATAAACGCCAGCAGCGGCTCAATCAATAAGAGGTTTCTACCTCCCCTCCGGGTCCATCTCCCGCACCGCGTAGGAGAACCCGTACCCGGCCAGCCGCTCGAGGAAGGGCAGAGGATCGAATGCTTCCGGGGGCAGCACCCCGCTCCCCTGCCAGATGCCCTCGGCCAGCAGTTCCAGCCCGATGACCGCGTTCACGCCCGTCTGGGCGACCACCGCCTGGCAGCCATAGCGCTCCATACACTCCTGATTATCGGCTACCTGGTACAGGTACACCTGGCGGGGTTTCCCGTCCTTTTCGCCCTTCACCCAGGTTCCTGCGCAGGTTTTGCCCACCATGCGCGGCCCCAGATGCGCCGGGTCAGGCAGCAGCGCGGCCACCACGTCGCGCGGCGCCACCTGCACCCCTTTCACCGATACTGGGTCGGTACGGTCCAGCCCGAGCAGCTTGAGCGTCTTCAACACCTGGATGAATTCTTCCCCCAGCCCGTACTTGAAGGTCACCCGCCGGGCTGGCACCCAGCGAGGAATGAGCAGCACTTCCTCGTGCTCCACGTTGACGCACTGCTGCGTGCCGATGCCCTCCGGAAAGTCGAACACCTCCGGCTCGGAGAACGGCTCGGTGGTGTACCAGCCGCGCCCCTGCTCCCAAATCACCGGCGGGTTGAGGCATTCTTCAATCGTGGTCCATATGGAGAAGTTGGGCGCGAAGGGATACCCCTCCACCTGCAGGTTGGACCCGTCCCGCACGCCGATTTCTTCAATCTCATCGAAAAGGTGATCGCGGGCGTAGCGGGCAAACACGTCCGA
>CZCB01004905.1_pt1 | contig 31621 bp, 30 predicted proteins | sample 591991 | NCBI WGS metagenome assembly CZCB01 (sample SAMEA3556809, study PRJEB10932) | anaerobic digester metagenome
CGGCGACCACCGAGATCTACACTATCCTCTTCGTCGGCAGCGTCAGATGTGTATAAGAGACAGGGATAGACCTTTTCCAGCCAGTACTTGGAGCTCACGGCAGAGATGATGTGGTTGTTCAGCCCCTGGAGGGAATAGTTCATATTGCTGTTTTCCTTCACCCGCCAGTCCTGGCTGCTGAGGTAATCATGGACCATTTCCTGGACATTCACCATGAGCTTCCGGAAATTCCGCCACTCGGCCCGCTGCTGCCGGTAAAGGATATAGGCCTTGGCTGTCCGGGCATGGCCCCTTTCGATCAGTACCTTTTCCACCACTTCCTGGACGTCCTCCACCGTCGGGATCCTGTCACCGTATTTTTCCCCGACCAGGGCGGTAACCTCCCGGGCCAGTTCTACTGCCAGCTCATAATCCTGCCCCCCCACGGCCCGGGCAGCCTTGAAGATGGCGTTGGCAATCCGTTCCGGGTTAAAGGCCACAATACGACCGTCCCGCTTTCTGATTTTTTCCGGTACCATAAGTTACTCCTCCCCCTTCCTTTACCAAAAAAACCCCCACCGAAATCGGTCAGGGTAAAAGATGGCGAAACAGCGAACCCCTTCCTATTCCCCGTAGGTGACCGGTTCTGGGACAAGGCAGGTCTCCTGGCTCAGGCTCATGGCCGGCTTACACCTTCCCAGGTGAAGTACCCAGTGGTTTTCGTAAGGCGGCTCCCCATCACAGTGGCGGGACCGCGCCGGATTTGCACCGGCTTCCCTTTTGTCTGACACCCGGGGGGTGTCAGAACCTTGCCCCCTCCTATTTGCTTTTCTCTCCGTCTTCCACTTTCGGAAAAACGAAGCTATAAAATAGCATTTCGCCATGGAAGGAAATTCTCCTTCCTGGAGGATTATTATACCGGTATATCGGGGCCCTATGGCCATGGGAGTTTGCAGCCCGGGAACAAAATGGCCGCTGCTGCGTCGAAAGGGTTAGGTTAAGAAAGAAAGGAGTGTGGAAATAATGAGGAAGAGAATTTTTCTCCTTGTCCTGGCCCTTTTGCTGCTGGGGACCCTCATTGCCTCCGCCCAAGGGTCTTCTCCGGTCAAGATTATGTTCAATGGTGTGGAACTGGCATCGGATGTGGCCCCCATCATTGTCAATGGGCGGGTGCTGGTTCCCGTGCGGGTAATTGCGGAAAAGTTTGGTGCAAAGGTAGAGTGGGATCCGGAGAGCTACACTGTACACATTGTCACAGACAAGGACGGGGAGAAAAAGGAGGGGGAGATAGTTTTCCAGGGGGGCTTTTACCGACCGGCTTCCGAGGAACTGCCTCCAGAGGTTGCCGCCTGGGTTGACCTTTCCCGGGAAATACCCGCTGTCCAGGAGAAATACTACAATGGTCACCGCTATGTCTTGATAACAGAAGGGATGAAACCCACCGGGGGTTACGGGGTGCAAGTGGAGGAAATTGTCGAAGGGGAAGATAGACTGGAAGTAAGGGTCAGATCCTTTGCCCCGAAACCGGGAGATATAGTAACCGAGGTTCTCACCTATCCCTATGATCTGATTATCTTAGAAAACGAGGAATTACCCCTAGTCTTTACCGATGTCGACAACCCGGACAGGTACTTTATGAAAATCATGGGTCTGGAAACCATAGACAGGCCCATCGTGGCCCGGTCGGAATGGATCAAGGTTTTCAGCCCTGCTCCGGGGGAAGAGGTTGAAGGAACCATCGAACTGACAGGAATAGCCAATGTTTTTGAGGGAACGGTCAGCTATGAGCTCCTGGGAGCAGATGGGGCTGTACTGGACAGGGGTTTTACCACGGCCGCCATGGGGGACTGGGCTTACTTCAAAGAGGAGATTCCGGTACCGGAAGGGGCGGGACCCGGCCCCTTGACCCTGCAGCTTTTCAGTGTAAGCATGAAGGATGGGTCGAAGATGTTTGTGGTGGAAATTCCCTTGAACGTAAAATAGATAAGGTATATGTAAAATTGATAAGGCATAATATCCGGACCCGGGTCAGCCCGGGTCCAGCTGCTTTATAGGCACGGTGAATGGGCAACATTTTTGGATAACTAAACCGAAGCCAGTAAAGTTGCCAGTTCCTTGAAGGAGTAAGCAAAGGGTCGACTGGCAGCCCTAAAGGCTAAATGTTTAGGGCTTTGGGGTATTTGATTTTGTCTAACAAGGGAAAAAGGTATTTCCTGGATTTAAATTGAAATTAAATTAATAGATAATATCAGGGTTTTGCAATGCAGTATTAGGAGATATTTGGAATCTGAAAGTGAGGTGTCAGTCTTTTGCCCGTTAACAAAAAAACATCATTTATAATATTGGATATCTCTGTGGAAGCAGTTAATTTTATTGTGTTAGATTACTTACTGAGCAGCGCCCTGCTTTCCTTTCGGGCAAGTATCTTATACGTCTTGTTTTTTGCCGTTAAAGTTTGGCTTATAACAAAATTTTGGGAGGTGTTGCGCCGCACATTGCCAAACAAAATGGCGGCAGGGTGTGTGGCTGGCGTAAGCCTTATGGCTGTTGCAATAATCATTGCCGTTTTTGGATACCTGCCTATAGCAACTATACCTATAATGCTTTTATAAAATCACCAAAACATATTCCTTCCCACGCAGAAAAGTAATTCTCCCGGGAAGGGATATAAAAGACAACAGATGGCCCAATCAAAGCCAAAGGTGTTTATTTACAAGCCGGGAAAGGAGTTTATCCTTTCCCGGCCGCTGGTTGTTTGGGTATTTCCCTGACTGTCTGGACTTATAATCTTTCTCTAATCATATCCGCCACCTTTTTCCCGCCCAGGAGCATGCCGCCAAAGATGGGCCCCATGCGGTGGGTACCGAAGACGGCGGTGCCGGACATGCCGACCACAAAGAGGCCCGGATACACTTCCCCGGCCCTTTCTACCGTCTCTTTTTCCCCCCTGTCCGCCCACATGGAAGCTTCCCCTTCGATCCCGCCGCTGGCCGTTGGCAGTTCGATTTTATTCTTCCGGAGAAAATTCACCACTTCTGCATCATGGCCCGTCCCGTCGATGACGTATTTGGCTTCCACAGCAATGGGATCCACGTGGAGCCGGGCCATCTTCACCGGGGTCCAGTTCAGGACCAGGCCGGCAACCCGCTCCTCCCGCACCATGACATCTTCCACGGTCATCAGGTTGAAGATCTTGGCCCCGGCCCTGATGGCCTTCAGGGTGAGGGCGCAGACGGTTTCGATGGCATCGGCGGTGTAGTAGCCGGCTTCATAGAGGGTGTGGCGAAGTTCGAGCTCTTCCAGGATGGGCCTGACCTCCTCCTGAAAGACGATGTGGTTAAACATGATGCCGCCGGCCCACATCCCGCCGCCGGGATTGGACCGCCGTTCAAAAATTGCCGTTTTGATGCCATCCTTGGCCAGATAATAGGCGGCCGTTAAACCAGCCGGTCCGCCGCCGACGATGGCCACATCGGTTTCCAGGTAGTGGAGGAGGTCCTGCATGTAATTGGAAATAATGGCTTTACTGATCATCTTATCTTGAATTTCCATTCTCCTCGCCTCCAAGAAAGGTTTTCCCTTACCAATCCCCAATCCACCTGATTTCTGCCAGGCCATCCGGGAAACTAAGTATTAATATTTCCACTCCTCCAGGGTATGGGCCATCTCCCAGAAGAGGGCCTCATATTTGCTGCTGATGACAAAGGCCTTTTTCATCTGCTCCCTTTCCCCGCTGCCGGCCTCCCGGGCATACCTTTCCATCAGTTCTTTGCTCCACTGGCTGAGCTGGGCAAATTCCGCAGAGGAGTACATGGCAATCCAGTCCCGGTAGGGGTTGTCTGGGCTGGTGTCCCCGACTTCCTGCAATCTGGTTCCTATCTCGTAAAAGCCCCAGATACAGGGGAGCAGGGCCGCCACCGTAACTCCCACCGTCTCCAGGGCCGCCGTCCGCACCAGAAAATCGGTGTAGCCCTGGCAGGTTGGTGACTTGTCCAGGGTTTCCAGTTCCTGGGCGGTGATGCCGAACTGGGCGCAGTAGCTCCGGTGCAGGCTCATCTCGGTGTTGAGAATGCCGTCCATCAGGCGGGCGAAGCTCTGCATGTCTTCCAGTCTGCTGGCCTTGGCCCCGGCCAGGGCGAAGATCCGGGCGTAGTCCTGCAGGTAGAGGTAATCCTGCTTGATCCAGTAGATAAATTTTTCCCTTTCCAGGGAGCCGTCCCTGATGCCGGCGATAAAGGGGTGCTGGTGCCAGCCATCCCAGATCTCCCTGGCCTCTTCCCTGAGTTGGGCGCAAAAGCTCATGATAGATAACACCTCCAGAAAATATTCACAACACCAGGGTTTAGCCTTTGGGAAGGTACAATTGTTTGCTTCCCAAAGGGTCGGGGAGAGTTTGTTATTGTACCATAATAAAAGCCCTCCTTTTGGGAGAGCCGAAGGGGGGCAGGGTGACCTGTGCCCGGGATAAAAAAATTTTACCCCCAGCTGGGTAAAAGTAGGCAGGTCCACCACTGCTGCAGTTTCCAAATCCCTCCGCTGGCATTACCCAGTTCAGGTTCTACGGGTCTGAACCCCTTGGGGTTCACTCTCAGCCATATTTCGGCTCCCCATGGATATTGAGTTTTGTTAACATTCGTTAAATATAAGTTATCATATTTGGGGCCCGGCTGTCAAGGATCAGGGCGGCAGGCCAGGCAAGGGAAGAGTCGGGAAGATAGGCTGATAGTATTAACCCCTTTGGTTCCGGCCAGGGGGTTTTTAAATTACCTGGTAGGCTGCGAAAAAACTGGTAATTGGTCGAAAGGGGAAGGAAAATCCAAGTGAAGGCCCTAAATACTGGCAGACCGTGGTTGCCAAAGGTGAGAAGCTTGTTATAGAATTTCCCTCAATTATAAAAAAATATAACGGTGTTATATGTAGTATAACATCATTAAAGGAGTTGGAGAGGTGAAGGCTAAAGGTTCACCCTATGTTATAGCGGCGGTGGAAAAGGCGGTGGCCTTGCTCAAGTGTTTTCTAGAACCGCCCCACCGGTATGGTATTACCGAGCTGGCCCAAAAATTGGGGACCAATAAGAATCAGGTCTTTCGCCTGGTAAAAACCCTGGAGAAAAACTCCCTCCTGCAGCTGGATCCGGTGACCAACAAGTATTCCCTGGGCTACCTGGCCTACGTCCTGGGGGAGGTAGCCCAACCGACCAATGCCCTGCTGGTGGCAGCGAAACCAATCCTGGACGAGCTGGTCGAAAGGGAGCAGGAAACCCTGCACCTCCTTGTCCTGGACGGTGACCAGGCCTTCTGTGTTGATAAACGGGAAGGCAACCACAGCATTCAGCTTACCGCCCAGATAGGCCGACACTTTCCCTCCCTGCATGCCGGCGCCTGTCCCAAACTACTGCTGGCCTACATGGAGGACGAGGAACAGAAAAGGGAAATAATCGGCCGCATGGAGTTTACAAGGTTTACCCCCAACACCATCGACAATGCTGAAGATCTCTGGCGGGAACTGGCTGCCATAAGAGAGCGGGGCTATTCGGTCAGCGATGAGGACATCGACCTGGGTGCCAGGGGGGTGGCAGTTCCCATCTTCGATGCCCGGGGGAAGGTGGTGGCCGGCCTCAGTATCGGCGGCCCCGTCTCGCGGATGAGCTATCAACGCCTGGATGAGCTCAGGCATGTGATTGCCGGGGCTGCCCAGCGGATTTCCCAAAGATTGGGGTATACAGGAAGCAATTCTACCGATTGGGGAGGTGATAGCGGCTAAACCTGAACTACACCCGAGTTTGACACTAAGAGAAAAAATTATAGCAGGGGGCATGAATATGAAGATCCGCTACATTGTTCCAGGACCGATGGGGAAGACAGAGTTGGGAAACAGGGAGCTGCAGCGCCGGGGTGAAAAGCTAAAGGCCTGGGCCTTTCCTTCCACCCAGGTAGAAATCGCGGCCGTGGAAAAGGGGCCGGCTTCCATTGAATCCATGTATGAGGAATACCTGGCCATCCCGGAAACGGCCAGGGAGGTCCTGGCCGCCCAGGCTGCCGGCTGCGATGCGGCCATTGTCGGCTGTTTCGGCGACCCCGGCCTCGACGGCTTTCGGGAAATAACGGATATGCTGGTGGTTGGTCCGGCCGGTGCTTCCATAGGCCTTGCCACGACCCTGGGCCACCGTTTCTCCATCCTGACCGTCACCGACAGTATTGTGGGGGCCCTGCGGAGGCTGGTCTGGGAGGCAGGGGCCCTGGACAAGCTGGCCAGTATCAGGGCCGTGGACATTTCGGTAATTGATCTGAACAAGGACCACGAGGGGAGTCTCGAAAGGATGCTCGCGGCTGGCAGGGAGATAATCGCCGCCGACGGCGCCGATGTCCTTGTTCTGGGCTGCATGAGCATGGGTTTCCTGGATGTGGCCGAGTATATGACAGGGGAGCTGGGCATTCCCGTCATCAACCCAGCCAAGGCCAGCCTCAAAGTTACCGAGGCCCTGGTGGCCTGTAATTTGACTCACAGCAAGAGGGCCTACATGACGCCGCCCAAGGTTGAGGCGGGGCTATCTATTGAAGACCTGTATCTTGAGTAGGCTTAGCTGCCTTTAGGGCCAAAGGATACAGTAATAGAAAGGGTGATGTCCATGACCAGGAAATTTAATTTTAGGGGATTGTTCACTATCGTCACTGTGATTTCCTTTCTTCTTTTTAATTTTGCCGGCTTTGCCTTGGCCGCCGAGGCGGGGGCTTTAGACAATGCCCGGGCCCAGATAGAAGTTGCCGGCGATGAGGCCCAGGTAACCATAAGCTATTCGGTGCTTCCTCCTGATGGGAGCAGGGAGATGCCCATCGGGCTCCTCCAAATGGAGGACGCAGTAATCGAGGATGTGAGGGCTTACGATGCCGCCGGCCAGGATTTACCCGTTACCCTGGAGGATACAGGGCTGGGCAAGCTGGCTGGCACCGTGGAGCTCGCTGCCCTTCAAGGGCAGGGAGAGGCCGTTGAAGTTTCTGTCAGCTACCGGGTTAGCCCGGCCCTCAAAGCAGACCGTACAGGAGCCGTTGTCAACATTCCCATTATAGCCACATCCTGGCCGCCGTCCAACGCCGTGCCCGGGGTGTTCATTTCCGAAGTAAGGCTTCCCGACGGTTACAGTTACGTAGATGGCTTCCCCTCTGGGGCAAAGGTAGTAGAAGATCAGTCGGTCACCATTGTCCGCCACGATCTCCAGGTTGTTCCGGCCTTTGTCCGGCTCCAGCTGACCAGTGGGAAAAAGCCCTTCCTCACTTTTCCCCGGAAGATGGTGCTGGGTACGGCTGTTATTATAGCGGCTGCCGTGATGATAGGTTTTTCCAGGCAGAAGAGGGAAGACCAGTAATTATCAGGAGGTGTGGGCAGTATGGCCTTCTTTCAACAGGGTATTGTCTCTTGGGGTGTCGTGGTTGTCTATTTAGCCATATCTTTGGCCTATGGGGCCTGGATAAAGGCCGTTGAGAAAAAAGAAGCCACAGGGAAGGGTGAAGACTAAAATGGCAGTGCAAATGGCAATTTTCGTAATGTATTTTCTGGTGCTTCTCGGTTCTGGCTATATTGCCTCCAAGCTTACTAAAGGAACAGAAGATTTTTATATCGCCGGCGGGAATATCGGCTGGGCCCTGGGAGGTGCGACCATAGCGGCCACCCAGATGAGCTCGGGGCTCTATATCGGCACCATCGGCATGATGTATAAGGTGGGGTGGTCCTTCGCCTGGGTAGCCCTGGTTTTCCCCGTCGCCTACTGGGCGATGACGGCCGTTGTGGCCCCCCGCTTCACCAGGGTGAAGAAGCTTTCCCTGCCCGATTTTATCGCTTCTCGCTATTACAGCAACACGGCCCGGGCCATTGCTTCCATAATAATCGTCGTTTCCTTCGTCGTCTATATTCAGGCCCAGATAGTGGCCGGTGGTCTGATAGCCAACATTATTTTCGGCCTTCCCCAGGTGACGGGAATGATCCTCTTTACCGCCATTCTCCTTGTCTACACCGTCCTGGGGGGCATGCTGGCGGTAATCTATAACGACTTTATCAACATGATGATCATGCTGGCGGGCTCCTTCATCGCCGTCCCCATTGCCATCCACTATGCCGGCGGCTTCGACAACCTCATTAATTATGCCGTCGCCGCCAACCCCATTACATTTACGTGGCAGGGTATGCCCCCATCCCTCCTATTCTCCATAGCCCTGGCCTTTTTCCTGGGGGCCTTTGGCCGGCCGGAGCAGCTGGTCCGCTTTTATGCCATGAAGGATATGCCTACCATCCGGCGCGGCATTGCTTTCACCATCTTCCTGGTGGGAGCCGCCCATTTACTCGTCTTTATCCTGGCCTTGAGCAGCAGTGCCTTTTTCCCGGCCCTGCCCACAGGGGATATGGCCATGCCCTTAATTGCCCGGGCTGTACTGCCGCCGGCCATTGGGGCCTTGATCTTGGCTTCCGTCGCGGCGGCCATGATGTCCACGGTAGACTCCCTCCTGATGGTGGCCGGAACGGCCTTATCCCACGATATCTATACCATGCTCATTAACCCGAAGGCAACGGAAAAACAGAAGATGTGGGTGGCCCGTTTGGGAGTAGTGGCGGTAGGGGTGCTGCCTTTGGTTCTGCTTCTCAGCGGTGTGGGCGGCGGTGACCTGGTCCAGATGATTGTGGCCCTCTTCAGTGCCCTGATGGGGGCAGGCTTTACCCTCCCGGTGGTGCTGGGTATCCTCTGGCCCCGGGCCAACAAGGAGGGAGCCATTGCCAGCATGGTGGGGGGCATCGCCACGGCCTTCCTGTGGCGGGCCTTCGGCAACACTGCCCTCCTGGACCCGGTGGTTCCCGGCTTCCTGGTGGCCCTGGTCCTCATGGTAGGGGTGAGCCTTATGACCCCGGCCCCACCCCGGGAAGCCATCGAACCCTTCTTTTCTGACAGCAGCCTGACTTAAACTATACAGCATTTGCCTCCCTTTCCGGGGGACTGCCGGGAAAGGAATTCCCTGGCCCGGCAGTCTTCCCCCACCATTAATGGCTTCCCGGGGAGGAGCACGGAGGTGATAAGGTGCCGCGGATAGTGGGGGTAGATACTGTAGTCCACAACCTCCTCCTCAATTCACCATTTAAGATCTCCCATAAGGTACTGAAACAGAAGCAGGATAGGCTTTTTGTCCGGATATGGAGTGAAGACGGTCGTTACGGCATCGGCGAGGCAGCGCCCCTGCCCTTCTTCACGGGAGAGACCACGCCGGTTATCAGGGAAATCATCGATCATCTGCTGGGGCCGGCAATGATTGGGCAGGAGGCGCTGGATGTCCGTGCCGTCATGGCAGATCTGGAAGAAAGAATTCCAGGCAATAGTACGGCCAAAGCAGCGGTGGAAATGGCCCTGTGGGACCTGGCCGGCAAATGCCGGCAGCTTCCCGTCTACCGCCTGTTGGGGGGTAAACTAAGGCAGACTATTCCAGTGGCCTATGTATTGGGCCTGGGCCAGCCCCGGGAGATGGCAGAGGAAGCAAAGAAGGCAGTGACCAGGGGCTACACCACCTTGAAGACGAAGCTGACGGGCGTTCTCAAGACCGACATCAGTATTCTAGAAGCCATACGGGAGGCTGTCGGTTTTGAGGTAGCCCTGCGGGTAGATGCCAATTGTGCTTACTCGGTAAAGGATGCCATTAAGGCTGCCCGCCATTTCGAGGACTTTGCCTTGCAGTATATGGAGCAGCCGTGTCCAGCCCACCTGCCAGAGGCTTTAAGACGGGTGAGGGAGCACACCGATATTTCCATTGCCGCCGACGAAAGCCTCCTCTCCAGGGCAGATGCCTTCGAGCTGATCAGCCAGGGCAGTGTTGACTGGTTAATCATTAAATTGATTAAAGTTGGCGGTATACTGCCGGCCCTGGAGATAGCCACCTTTGCCAGCTGGGCGGGGATAGGCTGCACCATTGTCAGTCCCATCGAAACATCGATTGGCACAGCGGCCGGGCTTCATTTGGCAGCCGTTATGCCTGGACCGCCCGTCGCCCACGAGCTGTGCGGCCCCGAATACCTGGCCTCTGACCCTGCCAGTGGTCTGGGCCCCCTTGAGCCGGTGCTAAGGGTAGGGGATGCTTCCGGCCTGGGTGTGGACCTAGCGGAAGATTTCTTTGCTGAAGAGAGAAATTAAAGGAGTTGTTAGGGATGAACATGTGTGTCTGGAAGGAGCGGGAAATTGAGGAGGAGCTTTTAGCCGACGTATCCATAGAGGAGCCCTGGGCCCTGCTGGAAACCTTCAACCAGCTGGTCCGGAATTCGGGCAGTGGCGAGGAGAGGCAGGCAGTAGAGTATTTGACCGGCAGGCTGGCCGAGTGGGGTGTGGAGTACAAGGTCTACGAACCAGAGCTCTTTATCAGCCTGCCCCAAAAAGCATCTGTTGCTGTCCTGGCCCCTGAAACCAGGCAGCTGGCAGCCAAGACGCCTTCCTTTTCCGTGTCAACCCCGGCCGGCGGGGTCGAGGGGGAAGTTGTATATTTCCCAACTGGCCATGCCCGGGGAATAGATGAGATCTTCAGCAGCCAGGGCCCGGCGACGGCCGAAATTGTTGCCGACAAAATAGTCCTTACCGAAGGCTTTCCCATGCCGGGCAAGGTCTGGGATTTTATGGCGGCGGGGGCCCGGGGCATTGTCTTCATTTCCCCCGGCGAGCGGATTCACGAAGGTATCTGCACCAGCATCTGGGGTGCCCCCGATCTGGACACAATCCACCGCAAACCGTCCCTGCCGGTGGTGTCCATCGCCAAATCCGCCGGCGAGTGGCTGAAGGGGCTGGCGGCTGCGGGGCCGGTGACGGTAAATATCAAAACCCAGCTGGACGAAGGCTGGCGCAAGTGCCCCGTAGTGGTAGCCGAGTTTACCGGGAGCATAGAACCGGAGCGCTTCGTCCTTTTGCACGGGCACATTGATTCCTGGCATGTGGGGATCTCGGACAATGCCACCGGCAATGCCGCCATGCTGGAGGTGGCCAGGGTCCTGGCCAGGCACAGGGACAAGCTCAAGCGAAGCATAAGGCTGGCCTGGTGGTCGGGCCACTCCCACGGGCGCTATGCCGGTTCCACCTGGTATGCCGACAATTTTGCCCTGGATCTGCTGGAAAACTGCCTGGCCCACGTCAACTGTGACTCCCCGGGCACCCGGGATGCCACCGCCTATAGGGACGTCATGTGGATGCAGGAGTTCGATGATTTCTGCCGCCTGGCCATAGAGGATGCCATCGGTGTCAAACCTACGGGCGGGCGCCTGATCCGGGCCGGCGACTGCTCCTTCAGCAACCTGGGTGTAAACAGCTTTTACATGCTCCTGTCCTCGATCCCGGAAGAAGTGAAGGCGGCAAAGGGCCTCTATGCCGTCGGTGGTTCCGGGGGCAACAACGAATGGCATCATGAGGATGACACCATAGAGGTGGTCGACCCGGAAGTACTCCTAAAGGACATCAAGATCTACCTCTTGTCCGTCGTGCGCCTGGCCAATTCCCCGGTCCTGCCCTACAACTACGGACGTACGGTGGCGGAAATCCTGGAGGAAATCAATAACTACCAGCGGGCCGCCCAGGGTAAATTTGACTTCAGCCCCCTGCAGCAGGAGGCCCAGGCCCTCCTGGCAGAGACCCAAAAACTGGGCCAATATCAACAAAAACTCCAGGGGCAAGCCCTGGACAGCACGGAGGTACAGGAAGTCAACGGGGTCTTGCTGGAACTGTCCCGCCTCCTCACCCCCCTCAACTTTACCCGGGGTGAACGCTTTCGCCATGATCCGGCCCTGGAAAACCCGCCCCTGCCGGACCTGGCCCCGGCCAGCCTCATTGGTCAGGCCGAAGAAGGCAGCGACCAGTATTATCTCCTGCGGTCCCACCTGCAGAGGAGCGCCAACAAGGTCCTGTGGACCCTGCGCCAGGCCCGCCTCCTGATCCAGTCCCTCCAATTAAATTAGTTTCCCTTGCCCACAGGAAGGAGGAAGCCAGAGTGACGACAGATTTGCCGGCCAAGCTCATGGAACTTATGGCTGATGTGGTAAATGTGCGCCGCTTCAGCGACGCCGGGGTGGAAGGGGCAAAGATCAGGGAGCTTTTGGAAAGTTTCCGCCTGGGCCCCTCTGCGGCCAATGTTCAGCCCTGGGAAGTGATAATTGTCTCCAGTCGGGAGAAGCGCCGGCTGGTGGCAGAAGCCACCCTGGATCCCTTCTGCAGCCCTGGCAGCTGGGGCGGCCAGGGCTGGGTGGAAACAGCCCCTTTCCTGGCGGTAATCTGCCTGGACCAGAAGCGGGCCGAAGCCCGCATGGGCAGTGAGTGGGGTTTTATAAGTTCCGTGGGTGACTGCTATGCTGCCCTGCAGAACATGCGGCTGATGGCCAACGCCCTGGGCTTAAAGACGGCCGTGGTCAAGGAAATCGATCCGGCCAGGTTGGCCGAAGCCCTGGACCTGCCCTGGACCATTCAGCCCCTGGTTGTGGTAGCCGCCGGTTATGCAGAAGATGAGCTGGAACACCCGCCCCGCTATGCCGTCGAGGACTTTGTCCACCGGGAGGAATGGCCATGAATGCAATGTCCTTCATCACCCAGCGCCGCAGTGTCCGCCGCTACAAGCCGGACCCGGTTCCGGAAGAGGTGCTGGAGCAGCTCCTGACCGCCGCCGTTTCCGCACCTACCGGCGGCAATATGCAGCCCTGGGAGTTTGTCATAGTCGCTGACGGGGCAGCCAGGGAGGCCGTCGTCGCCACCACCTACAGCGGTTATTACTCCGGCCCGGGGAACCCCCAGGCCTGGCTGCAAGAAGCCCCCCTGTTAATCGTAGTCTGCTGCAATTTTAAAAGGACCCGGGCCCGCTATGGGCCGGCTGGGCAAAAATGGGCTTCCCTGGATGTGGCGGCAGCCATTCAGAACCTTTTGCTGGCCAGCCACAGCATGGGCCTGGGCGCCTGCTGGGTGGGGGGCTTCCATCAGGAAAGCCTGGCAGATATCCTCCAGCTACCCGCGGGGGTAGAGCCCCTGGCCATCGTCTCTGTGGGTTATCCGGCGGAAGAGCCCCAGCCCAAGCCCCGCCTGCCCCTGGCCTATGTGACCCACCGCAACCGCTTTAACCAGCCCTATTTTACTCCCTAAGGGGCCCGGCCTGGGCCTGTATCCCCTCAAACAGGGCCCCTGGGGTTGTCCGTGAAAGTATAAAGGAGGTTTTGCAATGAGCAAGAAAAACTACAATGGTTACAAATCCTTTCAGTATCTGGAAGCAGGGTTAGATTATAAACCCTTTCGCCTGGCCAAGGAAATTAATCGGGTCGAACCCTATGTAGTGGAAGTATCAGAGGAGGAAGAGGCCCTGGTGCAGAAGATCCTGGACGAAGAAATAGTGGTGTCCCTCCACGACCATACCTTTGTCGTTCCCGAGGATACCAGGGAAATTTTCGACTACATCAGGGAGGGCCGCTGCCACACCGCCTATGAGGCCCTCAGCATTTCCCACATTGACATTCTCTTTGAGAATTTCCTCGACGGCATTACCATGATCACCTCCAAGGCCGGCTGGAAGTGGACCGATATCATCCATGATATCGGCATCCGCTTTGCCGATTTTGCCCATCAGGATATGCTCTACCTGGCCCTGACCATCGACGACCTCTACCGGGCAAAAAAGGAAGGGAAAATTGCCGTGGTAGCCACCCTGGAGGCGGCCACCGCCATCGAAAATGAGCTGGACCGGGTCGATGTCCTATACGGCCTGGGCATCCGCTGCATGGGCATTACCTATTCCGAGTCCAATGCCCTGGGCTCGGGCCTGAAGGAAGCCAACGATGGCGGCCTCACCCGCTTCGGCCACCAGGTGGTCCGGCGCATGAATAAACTGGGCATGGCCATCGATGTTTCCCACTGTGGCGACAAAACGGCTTTGGATGTCATCGAAGCCAGTGAAAAACCCGTCTTTATCACCCACGCCGGGGCCCGGGCCCTCTGGAACACCAACCGGCTGATGCCCGACGAGGTCCTCAAGGCCTGCGCCGCCAGGGGCGGTGTCATTGGCATTGAAGCGGCTCCCCACACCACCCTGACGGAGGAATACCCCCTCCACAGCATCGACTCCTTCATGCAGCACTTTGAGTACATCGCCAACCTGGTGGGGATTGACCACGTGGCCTTTGGCCCCGACACCCTGTTCGGCGATCATGTAGAACTGCACCGCACCTTTGCCTCTGCCCTCTCCATCAAAGAATCCCGGGCCGGTAGGGATTTTGAAGAAGTAGAGTATGTCAAGGGACTGGAGAACCCGGCCGAATGCTTCCCCAACATCACCCGGTGGCTGGTAAAGAAGGGCTACAGCCAGGAGGAGATTGCCAAGGTACTGGGGCAGAACGTTCTCCGTGTCCTAAAAGAGGTCTGGGTACGCTAGCTTACCAGGAAAAGGGCGGCTTTGGGCCGCCCTTTGATAATTTTGGTGGAGACCCTGTAGGAAAGGGTTATAATAGAAATGTAGCGGGAATTAATTGAGAAGGGTGGCGAGCTCATGGTAAACAGGGAAAGGGTGGTAGAGGAATTCTTGGAGCTGGTGCAAATCCCCAGCCATTCCGGCAAAGAGGGGAGGATCGCCCAGGTTCTGGCAGGGAAGTTGGCCGAGCTGGGCCTGGAGGTTTACATAGATGAGGCCGGAAAAAAGACGGGGGGCGAGACGGGCAATATTATTGCCAGATTAAAGGGCACAGGGGGAGGGGCTGCCATCCTCTTTTGCTGCCATATGGACACCGTAGCCCCCGGCGAAGGGGTGAAACCCATCATTAAAGATGGGATTATTTACAGCGATGGCACCACCATTTTGGGTGGAGACAACAAAGGGGGAATTGCCGCTGTCCTGGAAGGTATCCGCTCCATCAAGGAGAGCAATGTCCCCCATGGCGATGTGGAAGTTGTCTTTACCATTTGGGAGGAGGGGGGCCTGCTGGGGGCGAAAAACCTGGACTACAGCAGATTAAAGGCTAAATACGGCTTTGTCCTGGACAGCGGCGGCTCGCCAGGGGAGATCGTTACAGTGGGCCCCAGCCAGGATCAGATCAAAGCCAGGATCCATGGCCGTTCTGCCCACGCCGGCGTTGCCCCCGAGGAGGGTGTCAGCGCCATCATGATTGCGGCCAGGGCCATCGACCAGATGAAGCTTTTGCGGATCGATGAAGAGACCACCGCCAATGTTGGCATCATCCAGGGGGGTGTAGCTACCAACATAGTTGCCCCCCTGGTGGAAATCCAGGCCGAGGCCAGGAGCTTAAAGGAGGAAAAGCTGGACCAGCAGACGGCCCACATGGTTGGGGCCTTGGAAAGGGCGGCTGCCGACCTGGGTGGGAGGTCAGAAATAGAAGTAGAGAGGAGGTACAAGGCCTTCCAGATTGGGGAAAAGGATGACATCGTAGTTAAAGTAAAGGAGGCCATGGCCCGGATAGGTCTTGAAGGCTATACCACATCAAGCGGTGGGGGCAGTGATACCAACGTTCTAAATGCCAGGGGCATCAAGGCCGTTAATCTCGGTATAGGGGAGAAAAAACCCCACAGCCTGGAGGAGCACCTGCATATCGAGGATCTTGTTAACAGTGCCAGATTGGTGGCGGAGCTGATCAAGGTATTCAAATAGGATATTATCCATTTGCTACAATATTATAGTTAAGGAAGGGAAAAGCCCGTAAAAAAGAAAGATAATGGAAGAGAATTTAAGTCAGCTGTTCCTTGAGGAACAGCTTTTTTGCGGTATAATTATTTTAAATATTTATTAATAAAAGTATAATCCAATTTACAGGAAAAGGATAAATACTCATCAATATGAAAGGCGTGAAAGGAATAATTGCAATATGAAAAGGCATAAGGTGCAAAACAGGGCCTGGGGAGGGAGGGGGATGTGATCTTATTGTTGCCTCCTCCTTCGCCCGGATATTTTATAGAAATGCCATAAATGTCGGGATAATCCCCATCGAATGCAACACCGCTGCCATCGAGGATGGAGATCAGTTAGAGATTGATATTGAGGGAGGATATATTAAAACAATTAAGAAGAATATAAAACTGTCCCTTAGACCCATTCCTGCCTTTATGCAGAATATTATTATGGCTGGAGGATTGGTGAATTTTTTAAAGAATAATAGTAAGGAGTTGCTGTAGACAAAAATTGTACTGGGGGAGAGGCAATGTCTAACATAGGTTTTCGGATTTTCTTAAAGGTTAAGCGACCCGCTAAAGAAATAGTTGATGGTTTTCGCAATTACCAGGCAGCAGTTATCGGTGATGCCCTGGGGCGCCTGAGTGTAATGGATGCCTCCATTAAGTCTATGAACGAATATGGTGTAAAAATGGTGGGTACAGCCCTTACAGTGCGGACAATACCGACGGACAATTTGCTGGTACATAAGGCATTAGAACTGGCCCAGCCCGGTGATGTCATAGTTATAGCGACGGGAGGGGGGAGCAGGGGCCCTGCCCTCATCGGGGGCAATATTGTGGCCAAGGCAGAAAAAATTGGGATAGCGGGTTTTGTTTTGGATGCTCCTATCAGGGATATTGACGATATAAGGAAATCTAAGGTGCCTGTGTTTGCAACGGGCCTGACCCCGGCCGGGCCCTTTAAGAACGGGCCGGGGGAAATAAATGTGGGGATAACCTGTGGTGGGGTTTTTATAAAGCCCGGTGACATTCTGGTAGGGGACGATGATGGAGTAGTGGTGGTAGATAAAAAGGAGGCGGAGACAATCCTCCAAAGGGCACAAAAATTGGCCCAGAAGGAGGAGGAAAAGGGCAGGGCCATCGAAGCCGGCGACCTGTTCCCAGAGGAGATCGACCAAAGCCTGCTGGCTAAGGGCTGTGAGTTTATCGACCAATACTGGGACAAATGATACTAGCCGTTGCGGGATACCAACAATAAAGTTCCCTTGGGGCCGGCCAGAACAGGGGGTAATCCTATTGTTATTGGCAGTTTTCGCCTTGCTGAGCACTATAGCCCTGGTGATATTTTTAGTGCGAAAGAAGATGAAACTTGGCCTAGTAATGCTGAGTGGGGCCCTACTCATGGCATTGTTGGGGGGATTACCACCTGCTGCTGTCCTCCAGACCCTGGTCAGGTCCATTACCAGCTATGAGACCATCAGGTTGGTTTTGGTTATTATTGGTATTACTTCTTTGGGTTATCTGTTAAAGGCAACGGGCATAATGGACGAAATGCTGGTGAATTTTCGGGTCCTCATCGGGGATGTGCGCCTTCTAATGGCCCTGATTCCCGCCCTGGTGGGCCTCCTTGCAGTTCCCGGCGGTGCCGTCATGTCTGCTCCCCTGATTGAAAAAATGGGAGCAGAAGCCGGTCTCGACAGGGATTCCCTGGCGACGGCCAATATTGTATTCAGACACATCAATACCTATGCTTTTCCGACAAGTACAAGCATCATCTTGATAGCATCGGTTACCGGCATCGATATAACTGAATTTTTAAAATTCAATATCCCGCTGCTGGTGCTGGTTATGCCCCTGGCCTTTTTTTATATCTTCCGCGGCATAAAACCTATGGGCGGTACAGAGGAGAGGGGAAGGGTTAAGCTCAGAAATATTATGGGTTTATTTATCAGCCTATTTCCCTTTATTGTAATAATATTATTGGGCATTGTTTTTAGAATATATTTCCCCCTGGCCCTATTAACGGGGATCCTCTATGTCATCCTCCTCCCGGGAAAGGATAGGCAGTATTGGGCCTCCATAAAAGAGCGTTTCCTGATCACCCTGAGGGGCATTAAGTGGGATATGGTGTTGGCGATTGTAGGGGTGGTCATCTTTAAGGATATAGTTGCCGCGACGGGATTCTTAGAGGAAATTTCCCAGTACCTGGTAGACAGGGGCGCTCCTCAGCTCCTATTGGTTATTTTGTTTCCCGCCCTGGCCGGCTTGATTACTGGCAATAACAGCGCCGCCATAGGGCTGACTACACCCCTTTTTTTATCCCTCATTCCGGCTGCTGCCGCCACCATTCCCTATTACAACCTGGTTTACATAGCAGCAGCGGTAGGTTATATAATATCACCCTTTCACATGTGCCTGGTATTGACCATTGAATATTACAGGGCTTCAATGCCCAGGGTTATAAAGGAGGTCGCCTTTATCTCTTCCTGGATTCTTGCCGCCGCCCTCATCAGATTTGCCCTGCTGGTTTAGCATCATGATATAATTGTAATAAGAGTCATTATTGTGAGTCAGTACTTATTTTGGGGGTAGTAAAGATGACCCACAAAATTGTCTTCATTGCCCCGGATGAGAAATTGGCCGCAAGGGCCAAGGGCATCATTGCTGACCTGGACGGAGAAATAGCCGTCTATCAGGGCTCCATGGAGGAAGGCTTAACTTTAGCAAAAATGGCCGTGGAAAATGGGGCCAATATCATCATCAGCAGGGGCAGGACAGGGAACCTGATTAAAGAAAAGCTCGACGTACCTGTTGTCAACCTGGAGACAAGCAGTTTTGATATCATCAACACCATCGACAAAGCCGTAGGCTATTCCAGCGATATTGGCATCATTGGTTTTAAAAACCTTATTTCCGCCTATGGACGGGCCAAGAATATATTACAAAAAACCTTTTCGGCAAAGATAATAACGGCTTTAATTGAAGACGCCAAGGAAGCCCCGGCAAAGATAGAGGAGTTATATGCCCGGGGTGTGGGGGTCTTTGTCGGCGGCTACACCGTTATTGATGCAGTGAGGAAACTGGGTTATAGGGGGGTCTTGATAGAATCAGGGCCTGAGACCATAATTGAAGCAGTTAATTACGCGAAGAACCTCTTGGAAGTCCAATTGAAAGAAAAGGCAGAGGCCCAGATCCTGCAATCTATTATCGATTTTGCCTATGACGGGGTTCTCGGCGTAGATAAAGACGGGCTGATTACGGTGTTTAATCCGGTAATACAGAGGCTGACAGGCGTCAGCGCCGACCAGGCCATAGGCAGGCATGTGGAAAGGGTCGTTGAAAACACCAGGATGCATGAAGTACTGAAAACTGGTGAGGCTGAACTGGGGGAGATACAAAAAATAGGGGATGCCTACATTGTAACCAACCGGGTGCCCATAGTGGTTGAGGGTCAGGTTATGGGAGCAGTGGCCACCTTCCAGGAGCTGGACAAAGTACAGAGGATGGAAAGTAAAATCCGCAAAAAACTCCTCTATAAAGGCCATGTAGCCAAGGCCAATTTTGCAGACATCATCGGCAGCAGTAAGGTGATGACCCAGGCCAAAGAAAAGGCCAGGCAGTATGCAGAGGTGGACAGCACTGTACTAATAATAGGGGAGACGGGAACGGGGAAAGAATTGTTTGCCCAGAGCATCCACAATGCCAGCCCGAGGAGGGACAAACCCTTTGTGGCCGTAAACTGCGCTGCCCTTCCGGAAAGCCTGTTGGAAAGTGAGCTCTTTGGCTATGTGGAAGGGGCCTTTACCGGGGCCAAGAAAAAAGGAAAGGCCGGTCTCTTTGAGCTGGCCCATGAAGGTACCATCTTTCTTGATGAAATCAGTGAGATGTCACCAAAGCTGCAGGCGAGGTTTCTGCGGGTGATCCAGGAAAAGGAAGTGGTAAGACTGGGCGACGACCGGGTTATACCCATAGACACGAGGATAATAGCTGCTACCAACCGCGACCTCTACAGCTTGGTTAAAAGGGGTGAGTTCAGGGAGGATTTGTTCTACCGCCTGTGTGTCCTGGAACTGGAGACCCCGCCCTTGAGGGAGAGAAAAGAGGACATTCCGGCCCTGGTCATGTTCTTTGTGGCGGATAAGGGCAGGAGATTGGGGAAAATCATTAAAGGCGTATCCCAGGAGGCAATGGACAAACTGGTCACTTATTCCTGGCCCGGCAATGTCCGGCAGCTGGAAAATATTATCGAGAGGGCTGTGGTCCTGTGCAGTGGAAGGGAAATAGGAATCGACATAATTAACGAAGTGATGCGGGGGTCCCCGGATTTCCCCAGAATAGAGGAAGGGTATACTTATAGAAGTGAAAAAACAGGAGGCTTGTTAAGGGCCATAGAAGCCGACACCATAAAAAGGGTACTGGAAGAAACAAGGTGGAATAGAACCCTGGCAGCCAAGAAACTGGGGATAAGTGTAACAACCCTTTGGCGGCGGTTAAAAAGGCTGGAAAAGGAAGGCCTGTTGGGGGAGGGCATGTCCTTAGACCGCCTGCAGGGAGAATAAAAGGCGAGGGCCTGGAAGCAAAGGCCCTCGCTAAACTGTTTTTTCCTATTTCCGCATAAATAGGACACCCAGGGTGTTGGGGCCACAGTGGCAGGAAATGGTTGCTCCGGCATCGGCTACGATGACCTCGGCAAAGTTGGCGTACTCCTGGGTTAAATCCCGGACCAGGGAAACAACCTCCGGGGCGCACATGGCATGGGTGATAAAGATCCGGCTGCAGTCGATGTCTTTCCTGTCCTTCAGCCTGTCTTCTACGTATTTTTCCAGGGCCCTTGTAAAGGAACCCCGGTACTTTTTCCCCACTACCATCCTGCCGTCCCGGACCTCTATGCAGGGTTTGAGGCGGAGGAGCTTGGCCCCCTGGTTTTGCAGGGCACTGCAGCGCCCGCCCCTCTGCAGGTAATCCAGGTTATCTATAACAAAGCTTGTCTCTATTTTGGGGACCAGGGTCTTTAGTTTTTCTACTATTTTCTCCGCTGGCAGGCCCTGCTGCCCCATTAGGGCGGCTTCGTAGACGAGGAGGCCGCTGCCGCTGGAGAGGTTGGCAGAATCTACGACATACACGTTGGGGAAATCCCGGGCGGCCAGGAGGGCATTCTGATAGGAGGAGGAAAATAGGGACCCGAGGCTGATGTGGATGACAGCCTCATACTGGCTGGCCAGTTCTTGAAAATGACGCTGGTAGGTGAAAACGTTGACGGCGGCTGTTTGGCAGGTTTTCCCGGCAGCTGCGTAGTGGAAAATATCTGCAGGTTGTATGTCGATGCCGTCTATGTAGGCTTGGTCATCAACTATAATTTCGAGGGGAACCAGGCTGATGGCAAATTTGTCTAACAGTGCAGGCGTAAGATCCGAGGTGCTGTCTGTACTGATCTTAATCATATTTACTCCCCCTTTATCGGCTGTGCACATCTAAATAGCTGTAGTGTGGACTCAGTAGCCTTTTTTGGATTTCGGGATAGAAGCATCTTGGTTTTCCGCCCCTGCAAGGATATAAAAACACTATCTGCAGGGGAGCTGGAGTGCTCTGACGCCTGGCTTGGGGGACCAGGTGGAAAACATGCCCGCCCCAGGAGGGAAAAAATAATGGGATGGAGAGTGCAGGCAGGTCCTGGTACAGTCGACCGGCGGGTCATTCTTCCTTCCATCAGTTATTATAACGAATTGCCCGGGGGAAAGGAAAGCCAAAATATGGAAAATCAGGACAAAATATAAATCTTTTTTTAGTGAATTTACTCCAGATAGGAGCAAATTTATACTTTTTGGGGTAAGGGATGTTGGGTGGTGTCCTGTCAGGGTGAACTTTTAGCCCTTTGTTCAACGGGGACTTGACAGGCGGCCTCCCCTATGTCAAAATAAGGGTAAGGGATATTTTGGTTTTTTGGGAGTGCTCAATTTGACGCTTACAGAAAGACGCAGGGAGTTTCTGACCGCAATTCAAGAAAACTATGCCGCAACGGGTGAACCCCTTCACTATGAAGATATCGCTCGTTTGCTTGGTGTCAGCAAATGGACGGCCTACGATATGGTTAGGGAGCTGGCAAAATTGGGGCTGGTATCCATTGAGTATACCACCAACCAGAGTGAGAGACAGGTGGGGCGCTCCCGCCTGGCCATCAGACCGGCCGGTGTCTTTTCTTCCATCACTTCCCTGCCTGAGGAATCGACCAGGGTATTGGAAATGATCCAGGCCTGTGAGCCCGGTGCAGCCAAGGAGCATTTTCGGCTCTTCCTGGAAAAGGCAACGGCTGCGGATTCCAAGGAAAGGTTCTGCTTTTATCTGGTGGCAGCCCTGGTGCTTTTATCGAACCGCCTCTTTCGCAGCGGGGGCCTGCTCGGCACTTTGAAATCCCTCCTTGCCTTCTCCAGCACAGAGCTGGGGCTGGTGGCAGCGGTAGGTATGGCCGTGGCTTTAATAATCCGGGGAGGCCTTAATCCCGAGCTGGTAAAGGCCCTGCAAGAATCTGTGGCCTGCTTCCACGATTATATTAGGGAAATAACGGAGGAGGAACGCCTCAAGATCAGCGGCTTTTGGCAGAAGGCCCTGCATTTAAACCTGGCCGATTCCTAGATAGTGTTTTTTTCCGCTATTATTTGGTTTTTTGGGTGGTATCCCCAAGGGTATTTCACGAAGTTCAATTGGGAAGGAGGAATTCCTATGGCAGCGGGTGATTATCTTCGCAGCCAGGCGATAATCCAGGCTTTGAATTATGCAGCCAAGGATCCGGAGCAGAACATAGAAAAACTCCTCAGCATAGCAGAAAAACTGGCGGTGGATCCCTATCACAAGCGCAATGTTAAAGAAGTGAAGAAGTATCTAACCCGGGACAGCCATTGGAAGGACTTTGCCTGCCGTCTGCTGCGGGAGACCAACTCCAATGTCAGGAACCGCCTGGGAGTGAACTTTTTTGTTAATGCTGCCTTCAAAGGGGTGCCCAGGCAGCATCAGTTGGAAAAGGAAATGGGATTTTCCATCCCCTTTGCCCTCCTCATCGACCCTACCTCTGCCTGTAATTTAAAATGCACCGGCTGTTGGGCCGGTGAATATTCCCAGGCTGACAATCTGGAGCTTGAGCTCATGGAAAGAATTTTAGCGGAAGCCAGGGAATTGGGCATCTATTTCATTGTCTTCTCGGGCGGGGAGCCCCTGGTGAGAAAAAAAGACCTCCTTCACCTGGCGGAAAAATTCAGTGATATGGCCTTTTTGGCTTTCACCAACGGCACCCTGGTCGATGATGATTTTGCCGATGGACTGGCTGAAGTAGGGAATTTTACCCTGGCCTTCAGCCTGGAGGGCTTTGCCGAGGCCACCGACGGACGCCGTGGAAAAGGAGTCTTTGCCAAGGTAATGGAGGCCATGGACCGGCTGCGGGAGCGGGGTGTTATTTTCGGGGCTTCCACCACCTATACCCGGCAGAATACCGAAGAGGTTGGCTCCAGCGCCTACATCGACATGCTGATCGAGAAGGGCTGTGCTTACTGCTGGTACTTCACCTATGTCCCCGTGGGCAGGAATCCCGACTTGGACCTGATGGCAACACCCCAGCAGCGGGCCTACATGTACCGCCAGGTCAACCAATTCCGCCAGACAAAACCCATCTTTGTCCTGGACTTCTGGAACGATGGGGATCACAGCGGTGGCTGTATTGCCGGGGGCAGGCGGTATCTCCACATTAATGCCGCCGGGGATGTGGAACCCTGTGCCTTTATCCACTATGCGACGGACAACATCAAAGACAAAAGCCTCCGGGAAGCTCTGGCCTCCCCCCTCTTTGCCGCCTACCGGAAACGAATACCCTTTAACGAGAACCACCTGCGCCCCTGTCCCCTCATCGACAATCCCCAGATGATCCCGGAGATGGTTGCGGAAGCAGGCGCCCGCAGTACCCAGGAGCAAAGCCACTACACGCCCGAGGAACTGGCCCGGTCCCTGGAGGGGTATGCCGCGGCCTGGGGCAGGGTTGCCGACGGGTTAAAAAAAGAGAGGCAAATAAGCAAATAGAGAGGGGGGAGCCCAGGCTCCCCCCTCTTCTTAGCCCACAGCTACGGCCTTTTTGATCATATATTCCCTGAGATGGCTGATGCCGCAGGCCAGGGACACATCCTTAAAAATCTTCTCCTTATACCGGGATTTCCACCAGGAACCGGCCAGGACAGTTATGGGCGTATCCCGAAAGGCAGCCGGGAACATGGGGGTCGAGGGCCCCAGCATGACTACTTCCCTGGCTTTGGGGCACATTTTTAACAGCTCGTCTACTGTGCCGTTGGTTACCGTGGTGCCACTCAGGAACACTACGTCACATTCAGGCAGCAGTTTGGGCTGCTCCTCCATGGGGGCCAGGAGGCCAGTGTGGCCGCCCCTTACGGATTGCCCCCAGTCAAAAATTATGACCTTCCTGGTCCGCTTTTGCAGCTCCCTGGCCACCGGTTTCACATAGCCGATCATCCCTATGACATCGGTGGGAGAAAGGTCTAAACCGAAGGGCCCCTTGGCCTCATCCACATCCTGCAGATCCTGGCTGTGGGAGGCCGCCGTCAGCACTGCCATGCCGATGCCCTTCTGGGCGTCCTCTCTGCCCGTTAAAACCCATTCTGCCACTTCGCCGGCCGGCTTGCCCAGAATCTCCCGGCCATAGGGAAATGCCGAGCAGCCGGCAGGGAGGTGCTCCCTGAGCATATAGGATATTCCCACACTATCATCATCCAGCTGAATGGCGATCAAAGACAGGCCTATGACGGCATCCTTTATTCTTTTCCCGGCCAGGTATTCTTTGGCCGTCTCCAATACTTTTTGTGCCAGCATTCGATAAAGTCACCCACCTTTGCTCAACTCACAGCAGGGGTGCAACGCACACCTTGCGACCAATATCCGGTATATAACGCAGGTGCAGCTCAATGCCGTAGAGGGAAGACAAAAAGGCGTCATTGATGATCTCTTCAGAACTCCCAAAACTGAATTGCCCATCCAGGGAGATGGCCCCAATGTAACCCCCGAGCATCAAGGCCTGATCCGGGTTATGGGTAGTAATGACGGCGGCATAGCCCTGGGCCGCCAGGCCCTTAATAATCTCCAAAACTTTAATTTGATTCCCGTAATCCAGATGGGCAGTAGGCTCGTCCATGATTATTACCCTGGGGCGCTGGGCAAGGGCCCTGGCTATGCTGACCAACTGCCTTTCACCGCCGCTGATTTCTGTATAATATTTCTCTGCCAGGTGGGATATTTTCATTTGGGCCAGGGAGTTTCGCGCTATCTCATAATGCTCCTCCTTGGGTTTGGCCAGGATGCCTATCCGCGGTGCACAACCCGTTACCACATAACTCAGCACTTCATAGGCAAAGGAAGGCACAATAAATTGGGGAACAAAGGCAATCTTCTTGGCCACTTCCTGGGGTGCCATCCTGTCCATATCTTTACCTTCCAACAGGATTTCCCCCGTGGTCGGCGGGACAAGGTTGGCGATACAGTTGAGCAGGGTTGTTTTCCCCGCCCCATTGGGCCCCAGGATGCAGATAATCTGCCCCGGGTTAACAGAAAAGGAAACATCACGGAATATGTCGGTCTTTCCATCATAGGTGAAGCTGACATTTTTAACTTCTAGTAGCTTCTGCATCTGCCTACCCACCTTAAGAAACACTTGTCCTCTGCTTGTACAGCAGCCAGGCATAGCAGGGGGCACCCAGCAAGCCTGTGAGGATTGATAGGGGTATTTCAACCGTTAACAGGGCACGGGCAATGGTATCGATAATGAGCATGAATAAAGCACCGGCCAGGACCGTTATGGGCATCATCCGCACATGGTCTGAACCGACCAGGAGGCGGGCTAGATGGGGAATCACCAGGCCAATCCAGCCGATGGTGCCGCTGATGCAAACGGCGCTGGCAGTTAATAAACTGGCGCAGGCAATGACGATGCCCCTCATCTTGCCGATGTCCATGCCCAGGCTTTTGGCCTCCGCCTCACCAAAGGACAGGATGTTGATGCGCCACGACAGGCTAATCAGTATCGCCGTACCGGCAATAAAGGCCGGGCTGATGGCGATAATCTCCGTCATATTGATTTCGGCAAAGCTTCCCATCTGCCAAAAGACAATGGCAGCCAGTTCTGTCTGTTCCTCGGCCACAAACTTCATAATTGCCAATAGGGACGACAAAAAGCCGGAAACAATAATGCCCGACAGCACGAGGATTAGATTGGAATGGTTTCTCAGGAGTCTGGGGATGGCAGTAGTCAGGACAACGGCGGCAATACCGCTGCAAAAGGCAAGGACCTGTCTGCCCAGCAGTCCCAAACCCAGTAAAATGGCCCCGGCTGCCCCCACACTTGCTCCCGAGGCAACGCCGAGGATGTCCGGCGATACCAGGGGATTTTTGAATACCCCCTGATACACTGCCCCGGACAGGGAAAGCATGGCGCCGATCATCATGGCGGCCACTACCCGCGGCAGGCGAATTTTAAATAAAGCAACTTCCATGGCTTCGTTGCTGGCAGCACCGTACTGCAGCCTCTCCCTGATTACCCTGTAGACATCAAGGGGGTTCATGCTCAGTCTACCGATGGAGAGGGCTGCCAGGGCGCACAGACACAGGATTAATAACAGTACAACAAAAGTCCTTTTGTAAACTGTGTTTTTCATAGGCAATCCTTAGTCCTTTACTGTGGTGAGGCTGCCCTGGAAACCAGAGCAGCCTCTCTAATTTACTGCTTATTTGATACCCATCTGCTCTGCTGTAAAGGTCTTGCCGTAGACCAGATTATAGAAGGCATTGGCATCCCTGATCAGGCTGGTACGGCTGTACAATTCTGGATGGAGATTGTACAATGCCCAGCGCAGGCCGAGACAGGCCGAGGCCGTTGGGTAATCCCAGGGCTCCAGTTCGGAAGGAAAGACATATACCGCCTTATTTTTGATGGCCTTGATGCTGCTCCACTTGGGATCCTTCAGCAAACTTTCCACCGTATAATTGGCATAACTGGGGATCCAGATCACATCGGGGTTCCAGGCAATGATCTGCTCGATGTTCACATCGGCAAAGGCACCCTTGACATTGAGGCCCCTGGCAGCATTGACCCCTCCGGCCATTTCTATAATGTCAGATTGAATCATGGAACTGGAGGCGACAGAATAAGGACTGGAACTGCCCAGGAATAATACCTTGGGCTGGGTTTTGGCCTTCTGGGCCAGGGTTTTGATTTCGGAGATACTGTTGTCAATAAATCTGTTGATCTGCCCTGCCCTCTCATTTTCGCCCAGTACTTTGCCCACAATGGTGAGGGACTGCTTTATGGTGTCAAAGCTCTCCGCATTGGGCAGGGCAACTACTGCCTTTACGCCGATGTTCTCAAACTGCTCGGCCTGATCGACAAAGCGCTCCGGCAGGATGGCAACATTGTTGGTGCCCAGGGAAAGGACTGTTTCATAGTTTACATTTCTTCCCTTGCCGATCTGCACAATGCCCTCGTAATCATCCATAACATAATCATAGAGCTTGTCCGCCATCTCCTTGTTGCCGAAACCGATGATGTACTTGTCGCCGCCACCGAGGACAATGGCAGTGTTCAAAGAGGGGTTATGGGTGCCCAGAACTTTGCTGGCCGGCCTGTCGAGGGTAACTACCCGGCCCACCACATCGGTGACGGTGATCTTGCCTGTCTCCTTGACTGGCCCGGCAGCCGGTTTTGGTTCAGCAGGCCTGGCAGGAGCACTTTCCTTGGCAGCGGGAATGACTAATCTTTGTCCTATCAAAATCAGATCGGGGTTTTTGATGTTGTTTTTCTTGGCAATTTCCATGTAGGGAACATTATAGGCCTTGCCAATTTTTGCTAGGGTATCACCTGCTTTCACAGTGTACACAGTCTCCTGGGCCAGGGCTGTACATGTGGTTGCCAGGAGCAGGAAAACCAACAGGGAGACGGAAATTAGCCTTTTCATGGACATCCTCCTTTAAACAAACATTTTACACCTGGGAGCCTCACTCAGGTAACCGGAAAGTTTGGCAGCAGCACCTCCTCAACGGTGATAAAAAAAGAGGTTAATCCCATGATGAATTAACCTCTAAGCTCGACAAAGATCCAACTCCTTTCCACCATGGGAGGTAAGGGGATTTCTCCCCTTACCCTATCGACTGGAAATTCATGCCTTTACGGTTTAGAATGACCAGTTCGGAGGGATAATTTAGATTATGGTAGTATTATGCAATCCACCTTTCATATTCAATATCTATTTATCTTTTTCCTTCTTCCCATTGGTAATCCTTGCAATCTCTTTTCCAGATATGATTTTAGAAAACCTGTGAGAACAAAGAAACCGACTACAAGGCCCACCGCCAGCCAGGAGTATTCCTGTACCAGTTTAATACCGGCATCGATGTTGCTGCCGAAGAAGGTACCTGTCAGCATGATCAGGATGTGCCAGGGGAAGATGCCCAGGAAGGTGTAGAGAAGGAATCTTCCCCTTTTCATCCTGTTCAGCCCCGCAAAATAGGAGACCATATTCCCAATCCAGAGGGGACGGCTGTAGCAGACGATCTTGTCGCCGTGGCGGATAAAGAGCCCTTCAAGGATGCTCCAGTACTTTTCTTGGACAAGGAACTTTATCCTGCCCTGAATGCCTGCGCCCAGGTGGTAGGGTATCAGGGAGGCGAGGGTGTAGGCCGAGGAACCCATGGCTACAAGGAGGAAATACTCGGGCAGGGAATCAACCAGGAAAGCCCCGGCGACAAAGATAATAAACATGGAAGGGCAGGGGACAGTCAGCCCTTCCAAAAAGGGTCCTGCAAAGACCAGCAGGTATCCGATGGCCTCGTATTCCATTATCATTTCTTTAATCCAGGCTGTTGTCAGCATCAAAAAACTCCCTCTCAAGTAGTTGGGACGGCCTGTTCCAACGTGGGGAAGATTACCGTCAATTTAAACAGATCCCCGTCTATATTGATCTCCAACCTTCCGCCCTGCAATTCCACCAGGCTCTTGGCGATGGCCAGGCCCAGGCCGGAGCCCTCCGTGGAGCGGGACTTATCTCCCTGGGTAAAGCGCTCCACTATCTCTTCCGGGTCGAAATTCATCTCATAGGCGGAGATATTCTTAAAGGTGAGGCTTACCCGGCCCGCCTCCTCTTCTACGTCGATATAGACCCTGGTCTGGGGCAGGGAATACTTGAGGATATTGCTGAGGATATTTTCAAAAACCCGGTAGGTCCTCTGCCCGTCTAACCGGCACAGCACCTTCTCTTCCGGCAGCTTGAGCCGTATCTGGAGGGTGCTGTCTTTAATTTTCTCCTCCATCTCCCCCATAGTCTGCCTGAGGAGGGCAATAATGTCCAGCTCTTCCCAATGAAGTTCGATGTTGCCGCTGCTGGCCTTGCTGGCTTCGAACAAGTCATCGATGAGGGTCTTTAGCCGCTGGGATTTCTGATCCAGGATCTCCACATACTGCCGGCGGCTTTCTTCATCCAGGTCCTCATCCTTCAGCAGGTCTACATAGCTGATGATGGAGGTAAGGGGCGTCTTCAAATCGTGGGAGACATTGGAAATCAGCTGGGTCTTCATGTTCTGGCTCTTTACCTCTTCTTCCACCGCAATCTTAAAGCCCTCTTTGATATTGTTCAGGTTTCTGGCAAAGGGGGTCAGTATGCCCACATCTTCAGGGAGGGAGATAGCAAAATTCCCCAGAGCCAGCTGGCTGCTGGCCCGGTAGAGCTCCCTGGCCTTTTCCAGCACCTTTACTGCATAGTTAAAGAGGAATACAGTATAGACTACGGCCAGCAGTATTCCCAGTAGGCCGGTGGAAGCAATGACCAGCAGGGCGAGGAAATTGATGCCCACCAGGGTCAGCAGCCTCCCCTTGTATTCCCTGTCTATTTCCGTATCCAGCAGCTGGTCAAGGGTGCGGCGGATGCTGGCAGATATATAAAGAAGTATTTTCCCCACCAGGCTCTTTTCCAGCAGACCTTCCCGCAAGCCGGCATAGTGGATCTCCTTGAGGTAGCACAGATTCAGGTAAAGGAGGAAGAGGAGGAGGAAGGTCACCGGCAGGCCGATGAGGTAAAAGTAGATATTTGTCTCCAGGATCATAGATTCTAGATTGGTAGGATATTGGTCGGGGGCAAGATTGAGGAAAAGCAAACAGCCGATAAAAAAGGCCAGCCAGAGCAGAGTCTTGAGCTCTAAAAAGAGTCTATTGAAAGCCACCACAAGAGCAGCCTGCCTCTGCTTCCGGTAAGGGATGGCCGAGGCTAAGATTATCAGGAACAGGGTGCTTATTCCACCGATGAACAGTATTAAGAGGATGGCCGGCTCCAAATCAGGGGCACTGCCCCCATATATGTTGTTCTTGATGGGGGCATAAACCCCCACCGACACTGCTGTTAGACTCAAAATCAGCAACAAGGTTCCCCAGGTCGTAGAGAAAATTTTATTGCCGAGCTCCGTGACCCCAACAGCCGGCAGCTTAACCTTCGAAGCGGTAGCCAATTCCCCACACCACCTTCAAATATTTTGGTTCCCTGGGATTGATCTCAATTTTTTCCCGGATCCTCCTGATATGGACAGTAACCGTATCGGGATTGTAGGCCGGTTCCTGCCATACCTGCTCATAGATCTCCTCTATAGAGAAGACCCGGTTGGGGTTCCGCATCAAAAGATGCAGGATTTTATACTCCAGGGGGGTGAGCCGGACCGGCTCCCCATCAACCCTGACCTCTTTCCTGGCATCATTTAACTCTATCCCGCCAATTCGGATCACATCTTCCTGGACCGGTGCACCGTTGCTGTAGCTGGTGTACCGACGAAGATTGGAGTTGACCCGGGCCAGTAACTCCAGGGGGTTGAAGGGCTTGGTAATGTAATCATCGGCGCCGATATTGAGCCCCAAGATTTTATCAGTATCCTCCGATTTTGCCGAGAGGAAGATGATGGGGACATTGCTCTTTTCCCTTATTTTCAGCGTCGCCTGGATGCCGTCGAGCCTGGGCATCATGATATCCATGAGGACCAGGTGGATTTCCTCCCGCTCGAAGACCGCCAGGGCCTCTTCACCATCATAGGCCTTGAAGACCCTGTAGTTCTGGTTCTTCAGGTAGACCTCAAGGGCAGCAGCAATTTCCTGCTCATCTTCCACTACCAGAATGTTGTACACAACCATCACTCCCCGGGGCAGAGATATCTCNNATGTTGTACACAACCATCACTCCCCGGGGCAGAGATATCTCTGCCTATAATAATAGCATTGAGTATCTAAGAATCTACCGGCATAATTCTTACAAATTTCTTAAGAAGGAAAGGGGGATTTCTTACAGTGGAACTGTCTATAACCTGGAAATCTCCCAGATAAGGGCAAGGGGGCTGGATATTACATAGATATAGTAATAAACACTGCGCCTGGTTTCCCATCCCCCTGCGAGGGGAGGGGAGCCACGGAAAGGGGGAAGGTTGGTGAATCACCAGCAGCACATTCATCTGTTCTTTGGCCCCACTACCGAGGCAGTGGACCATGTGCACCACCTGGCGGGGCGCACCGGGCCGGCTATTCCCACCCCCGGCGGCCATATCCACGCCGTCCTGGGAATGGTTACCACCACTATCCACCATTCCCATGCCTTCAACACCTGTACCGGCAATCCCATACCGGTCAGAAACGGTCATATCCACCGTTTTACCGGCACAACAACCATCGAACAGGAGCACTCCCATCAGTTCCGGTTAGAAACCAGCATCCAGCAGCCCTGCTGCCCTTGAAGGCAGTATATCTAATAGTTCAGACAACACCCGGTGTTTTGCCGCACCGGGTGTTGACCCTTCCGGGGGAAAATTCCTTTCTTTTAAAGTAGTAGCTTGAAGGTTGGCTTTGTAAAGGAAATTAGACGAAAAAAGGCAGGAGGTAGGCGGCAGCGAGGAGCGGCTTATCCAGGAATACCCTTCAACCCGACA